>Ga0307507_10003774_pt1 | contig 28417 bp, 14 predicted proteins | sample 7_EM_MG_FD_207223 | JGI IMG/M metagenome (GOLD analysis project Ga0307507, IMG submission 207223) | Populus trichocarpa ectomycorrhiza microbial communities from riparian zone in the Pacific Northwest, United States - 7_EM | ecosystem: Host-associated > Plants > Roots > Unclassified | place...
GTGAAGCTACTGCTGGCGACTGCGGGCGTCGACGCCGACTCCAAGGACAAGGACGGTCGAACGCCGCTGTCGGAGGCGGCTTACGAGGGGCACGAGGCCGTGGTGAAGCTGCTGGTGGCGACCGCGGGCGTCGACGCCGACTCTAAGGACAAGGACGGTCGAACGCCGCTGTGGTGGGCGGCTTACGAGGGGCACGAAGCCGTGGTGAAGCTGCTGGTGACGACCGCGGGCGTCGACGCCGACTCCAAGGACAAGGACGGTCGAACGCCGCTGTCGTGGGCGGCTGACCGGGGGCACGAGGCCGTGGTGAAGCTGCTGGTGGCGACCGCGGGCGTCGACGCCGACTCTAAGGACAAGGACGGTCGAACGCCGCTGTCGTGGGCGGCCGACCGGGGGCACGAGGCCGTGGTAAAGCTGCTAAGGTCTTATAATGCTAGTTCTTAATAGCTCTCTAACCTCCTCCCCTCCAGCCACCTTCTGTACCCTGTATCTTTATATACTCTCTAGCAGCTTTATATAATGTAAAGTAATATCTATTTTGATTTGAAATCATTTTTGCTGTGAAATCTTCCCTCCTTTGACATTCACCTTGATTTGAAATCCTCTTTGCTATCGACGAACTGCAAATCCTTAGACGGAGTCAAAGAAATTATATATACAACGCCTATATGTAACTCGTCGTAGGCAATGGCTGAATGCTGGCCGTATACCCATACAATTCTTCTCTGAATTCACTCACACCCTCCACCGATGCAAACTCAATTAGACTTCGTCTTCCTCGGCATATATCTAATCCTATTCTCTGAGACTGCAGCTCTCAAAAGCAGCTAATACCCTTCCATAACTACGGAAAACTTCGTGATCGTAGCTCCACATCCTCTTGCCGTCCTGCTGAGAGCTTTCCGGTGCCCCTCATCATGGATTTTCGGTGGTCCATAGCTGCTCGAGCGCTTCTCCGGGGCTCTTTAGGTCTTGGGTAACGTATTTGGACTCGGAGCCAGCGCCCGGCTATCTTTCAGAGAGCGGGATACGTTCCGGATGAGGTTGATGACGAAATCGCCGACTAAGAAGCCGAAAGGCGCAGCCACCGCTGAAGACTGGCTGGAGACAATACTACGTGGATAAGCATAACTTTTTTCTTTTTATCTGAGAAGAATACGGGCGCTGCGAAGTGAGATAAGGTACTGCCTAAAGCTAGCCCGGCAGTGCCTGTAAAACTCAGCCTTATGGCAAAGAGCTCGCGTAACAAGGCAGGTTGATGTAAGTTCTGGTAAGAAATTTCTGGTAAGAAGTTTGGCCGTTCGAGATTTGACCGCTGTCAATGATTTAGCTTGGGAATCCTAAAGTGAGGTCGAAGGGCGACAGAAACCTAACTGATCTACACCTTCCATCCTGAGCTTAAATACACCCTGTCTTCCAGTAAGCATATTTCGAGGTTTAAGGTTAAGATGAGTTGAGACTAGAAACAGTTAGCCAGATTATAAGGATTGTAAAAAGACCCACGGGCTTAAAGTTATCTCTACAGCAGAAATGCAAAGGGAAAATCAAATTCACTTCACAACACTTACCACCACGGCAACTTGCTTCGGTTGAATCTCTCCAACCTCGCTGTTCTCAAACGTCGGATGGCTGATAGACTCCGATAAACGCCGCAGAAAGTGCATCTAGACCTTGGCAGTGATCACAAACCATGCAACCACACGACGTGTAATACACAACGGACAAGCCAAGTCCTGATCCCAAATCCAAATCCATATTCCTATATCTATCAAATTACCAGACAAAAGCAGCACCAGCACCCGCACCTTACCCGCACTCGTACCACCATCAGCATCCAGCTCAACAGCATCCTCAACAGCAGCTAGCAACACACACCGACACTCTCAGATACAAGTCCCTAGAAACCAGAGAGCCCGCACAAGCACAATAAAAGTCATAGTAGTAGTAGTCAAGCGGAAAAAGAAAAAAGTAAAGAGAAAACTTTCCAGTTGATTTACCATGATCCTAAAGAAAAAGCAGCAGCAGCGGAACAAGAAGCTCGAGTACAGCCCCGCCTAAATGCAAGCCCACCTGCAATTCCCTAGCACAAATAGTTGGAGCCGAGCAACGAAAACGTGCACGTCGCTACCGCCACCTCAACCCACGCACCAGCTAAACCTCCCGCCTGCTCCTGAACGCACCGGGGCGGTACTTCCCATCGCTAGGCGCCTGCGTCGGCGGCGGCAGCGGCTCGCGTTCCCTCTCCCTCTCGTGCTCGCCCTCTCTCTCGCCCTCTCTTGCGCCATCTCTCGCGCCCTCAGTCCGTCCCCTGAGCGCCGGCGGCACGAACTTGCCTCCGGTGGCCGGGCTCTGCGTCCGCATTCTCTCGCCGCTATCCCTGAAGCTGCCAGTGCGGCCGGATGGGCCGAAGCGGCTGGGGCCCGTGGCCGGGGACTCCTCGCGCGGCTCGCGGCCACGGCCGCTGCCTTCGCGCGCGCGCCAGCCGGCTGCGGGAGGCGCGGGGCTGCCGTCCTCGCCGCGGCGCATCGCAGGCGGCACGTAGCCTGTTCGCTTGGGCGCTGGCGCCGGCGCCGGCGCAGCTTCTGGCTCGGCTGAGGCAGAAGGAGTTTGGGACGAGGACCTGGCGGCCTCGCGGTCGCGCCAAGAGGGCTTGCCGCCCGTGAGGTTGAGACGTGGTGGGCCGCCCGAGCCGATAGCAGGTGGAGCTTGTTCGGCGGGTAGGTCGCGGGACACAGGACGCTCGGGGGCGTTGCTTGTGAAACCCTTCTTCTTGGCCAGGAGTTTCGCTTCTGCTTCTTCCTCGCGCTGGCGTTGGCGAGCGGCGATTTCGTCGAGTTTTCTAGTGCGGGGGTCAGTTGATAATTCAGAGAGCGGATTTTGTAGGTGGGGAAATGAGGATGTCACATACCTCCTTTCCTCCTCTCTCTTTTGCTTCTCTTCGAGCATACGTTGTCTCCGTTCCTCTTCTTCTCTGGCCTTCGCTTCTTCTTCAGCCATCGCCTTAGCCTCCGCTTCTCTCTCCAGCCTCTCTTGCTCCTCGCGCGCCTTACGTTCTCGAGCTCTCTGCTCCTTAACCTCCTTGACGCGTGAAGCCATCTTGGCCTGCAGCTCCTTCTCAGCTGCCTTCTTACGCTTATCGAATTCTGACCTTCTCTGCTCCCGAACATCGGCGATAAAGCGTTGGTACGTAGGGACAAGTCTTGAGAGACGATGCTTGAGTGCCACGTCCTCTTTATGCTTCTGCTCCGCCTCCTTAAGTTCCTCAGCCTTTGCCTTCTCGTACGCTTCCTCATCCAAAACCATCTGCCTTTCATAATCTCTAGTCAAATGCTTGACTTCTTCTCGTCGATATGCACGCTCCAGGTGATCGATGCGCTTACCAGCAATGCGAAGCTGTTCGCCGAGCTGGTTCTTTTCCTTCTCAAGTGCCGCAAGCTTGAGTGCACGAATACGGGCTGAGTCTAACTCAGAAATATCGGTAGGGATTTCAATGTCAACCTTGGTGCCCTGTCTGAGTTCCTTGATCTGTTTCTCGATCTCCTCACGCTGTACTCGTGCTTGCTCGGCTTGCTGGCGCCTTTTCTCACGCTCGCGCTGCTCCTCGGCAAGGCGTTGCGTCTCGGCTTCTTGGACTTGTTGAGCACGGATGCGCTTGCGGGTGGCCTCTTCCTTTTCTTTCTGAGCGAGAGCGCTAGATGCGGCCTCCTTCTTGCGCTGGATGATCTCACGGCGGGCAAGAGTGTCAAGGTGCTCCTGCTCAGCGCCTTCCTTAGTCCGAAGAAGGGCAGCTTGTTTAGCTCTTTGTCGCTCCTCGTTGAAGCTAGTGTCAACATATTGGCAAGTAATGTATAGCGCTTTTGCCAGACGGGTGAGCTGTGAGCGAACAATTTCTGCAGGAGTGCTCTGAAGGCGCTGAACGGAGCTCTTCTCGCTTTCGGCTGAACCAGCACCAGATCCAGGATGCATGGCCTTGGCGGATGAAAAGACATCAGAGTCAAAGGTGAGCACGCCAGTAGCATGGTCTATACGGATAGCCAAGTCTCCCTTCTTGCAACCATTCATGATGAACTTCTCAATTGTGCCGCTGGTGACCTGGAACGGATCGGGGAACTCAGCAAGATCAAGGACGAATTTGATCTCAACAGAGTCATAGACTTGAGATAGCTGTTGGAAGAGGCGAGTAAGGATGACTTGCTGAAGAGGTCCAACATATTTCTTCATCTCTTCATCAGCGCCAATCTTTGACAGGATTGGAGAGATCTTCCTGCAGATGGAGAGCGGGTGGAAGTCAACCTCCAAGATGTTGTAAAGTTCACGAATCTCAGGTCGAGCCCTCTTGAGAAGACCCTTGCTTAAAGCATCTTTGAAAAGAATGGCGCGAGTAGGCGCTTGTGACATCCCAAGGAGATTGGTGAGACGCGAGTTCTTATTTTTCCGAGCCTCGTCGACATCAACAAGTGCACCGCGGGACCGGGAAGTGCTGATGACTGGAATTGAGAGGGCTGAGAGAAGAACAAATGAGGCCGCCTTGGTCATGTCAGCCTCGGTGACTGCAGGGTTATCCTTCTTCGGGCTCTGTCCTGATGCGACGGCGGCTGCAGATTGCCGCATAAGGTTGTAATAGCGGCTCCATGCAGCAGCATGGAAGAGATAGTTCTCGCTGACGAGGAAGATCCGGGTGAGCTTTTCGAAGTAGTTGGCCATCATAACATTCTTTGCAGGACGCTTGCTCAGGCTGAGGAGGGTGTGAATATCTTCGACGCTCCTAAAGGCCTCCTGCCACAACTCTAGTTCGACGGCGACGTTTAACTGTTGGAAGCGGGTATCTAGGTGGCGCTGAAGAGTATCTGGGTCGCTGAGGTTGATGGCATGCATCTGGGAGGAGAATTTGGCGGCATTTTGGAGATGGTTTCGTAGAAGCTCGCAGAGACGGCGGAATTCAGTCTTCCGGACATACTTTGAGCAGAATTGGAAAGCTTGATGGGCGGTCGTCTGGTACATGACCTCTAACCGGGCATTGTTCTTAAAGATGTCCAAAACGGTGCGGTATGTCTCCCAGAGGAACTTTAGCCACGGTGTGACAATAGCTCTGTCAGTGCGGTCTCGAGATTGCTCGCCAGATACGGTTGAGAGGAGGATGGATTCTGGTGTTTCCGATGCTTCGAGATCATCGATATTTTGTGTGGAAGCTGAGGTTTCAAGAGTCGACTGGACTTCATCTGCTTTTGCCTGGGCCTCAGTAACCTTCTGCTCGGCCAACTCGATGAATTTCTTGAAGACGAGCTATATTTGTAGATTATGTCAGATTCTGTGTGAAACCAAAAAGGGATAAGGAGCAACATACCTCGATGGTTCCGACGTTTGTGTTTTGCGCGGTGTTTTTGTACTGATACAGTCCATCCTTTGCCAGTTTTCCTCTCCTCAGATCGACGCACAGTTCAACGAAAAGTATCATCACCGGCTCGAGTGAGGCGATGGGGCTGTTTCGGGTTCGTTTTGAGACGACATGTTCGTGGAGTAGGGACAGCGCAGCCTGCGACTGTTGGACCCCGATGAGCTCTTGCGCGCGCTATGAGTAAAGGTTAGTCCAGGTTCCCGTAGGAAGTCATTAGATGGCCGAAGACAAGAGTCGCCTTTGCGATCCGGGTCGCCGCACAAAGGAGAAACTTGCCTTGAGCACATTCTCGGGCCTGCTGTGCGGTGGAGGCGGCATATTGGCGGCCTGGATGAGATTGCTGTGCTACCTGCCTGGTATTCTGCGAGTGATGCAGCAGTTCGGGGCAGCTAGATACAGCAAAGTCGTCGATATGGGGCAACGGTGATTGACGTTGTGGTGTTGAAGTATTTCACGAGTGTCCTTGGCACGGTGCGCTAACGTAAGCGAAGACGCAGAGTCACGCAGCAGCAGTGAGGCTTCTGCCCCCTCTAGTCCAGGCATCAAGGCGGAAGCTGGCGTCCCCGTCTGCACTCTCGCGGACGGGTTTCGCTGGCAGGCAGAGGCATAAATATAGTTATTTGCAGTAAATACAGTGAATGCTTTGTGACGCAAAGGCTCTGGGCTGGGTGTGGAGTGCATGAACTGCGACCACTCTCGACTCGTGCTGCTTGGTAGCGGTGAGGGCCAATTTGTTCCCGCGATGGAAATAGCTTAGCGGCCCTTTCCAAACCACCCAGTGGCCGTCTCAAGGATTGCCCTCCCTCGAACTCCTTGCGCGCCCATACAAAAAAGACTCAACCGTTTGACCACTGTCCTTAGGCCGTCCGCAACCCTAATACCCTCCATCAGAGAGCCCAAGCTCGTCAATCGCATCTGCTAGTCCCCTCCGTACGCTCCTTCCTCAGCCTCTAGGGCTCGCTTCCGCCGCTCCTTGGCTCCGGCTTCCTCTCGTCTTCGCAGCAGCCTCCAGGCATGTCGCACCGTTCCTGCCAACCGACCTAACTTCTCATGCTCATACTAACTCTGCTCCATTGACCCCAGGCTCCGACCACATACTGCGTCGCATTTCCGCCTCTGGTCACCAGCCACTCCGTGGATATCGCCCAGCATGATGTCAGCACCATACGAGATCCGCGCCGGCGGCGATGGCAAGAGCAAGAAGCAGAGCATGGCTGAGCTCAAGCTTCGCCGCCTCACCGAACTGAACGCAAGGTTGAAGGAGGACTTGGACCGTCGCAGAATACCCGTGTCAGAAGCAGCATTGGAGTACGGCTCTTCCCGTGTGATTGGTAGTGTTGACATAAGAGCCTGGGCTAACCGTGGACTCTGCAGTCTCATCGCATTTACGGACAAGGAGCCGAAAGACTGGATGGTGCCATCACGCTGGGGAACTGTAGGTGCCGACGACTTATCCGGTGTGCGGACAGCAAGGCTGATTTATGGCATGACAGATTGACAAACGTGAAGATCCGTACGCCCCGCAACAGTCGAATGGCTGCTGTGTCGTGATGTAGAGTAATAGCGATGGGGAGTTGAATGTTCAAGTGCAATGGCGTTCATGCGTTGATATTTACGGCTATGCAAGTTTTCATTACTTTTCGTGGTCGATAATACCCAGATAGCAGTTTCCTGGGGATTTTCAGTAGGGTTGTGCTTCGGGAACTGTAAGATAAGGGGAAAAAGTGGTCATGCAGCTTCGCCCCAGCTCGACGACGGGACTTTTTGTTTCGTGTCAATCATAAGGCCTTTTTTAGGTATATTTTGGGATCATGATGGTTTCTGGCTTTGGATGTGAGGTGTGGGCTTCTGTTCAGATGACGGCGAGCCGGTCACTTTGTCTCACTCAGCATTCTCTACCAATTACACGATTATTTGTCGCAGTGCGCGGTGCGTTTTGGGTGTTATTATCGTTCGGCGGCCTTTTTGCAGCCGTTTTGTTTTCATCGTTCGCAGACTCCTCAGACGACGGCTGGTCAGAGCGTCGGACCAAACAATGCATACGGAATTGCAGTAGCGAAATTAACTTCCGAGTGCGTCTCTGAAGTCGGAGTGTGCACCTGCCTAATGCAAATCCAGCCCTGGTGGCCATGAGAGACGGGCAAGACGGAGTACGAGAGTGAGAGTTAGTGCATAACCCAGATTGTATGTGAGCGAGCGAAAGCGTGCGCTGCTCCGCCGCTGCTGCCGCCTTCTGTTGCTCTAGCTATCTGCCGTCTGCTAATGCACCAGGGTCCTCCCGGAGAAATAGCGACACTTCACGTGATTAGATGATTGCTTGCTTAAGGCCTGGGCCGCTGGCATGGCGCGCAGAGAGGGCGCGCAGAGAGGGCGCGCAGAGATGGCACCCGCTTCTCCACGTCGCCCGCCGCGATGGGTGCGGTACTCACTACTTGAATCGAGTCGCGCTGAGCGCGCGCAGTTCATTGCTCGGCTGACGACTCGTATTTTGATCGTGACGGGTTCGGCAGGCTTCTGGAATAATTGTGGACGATGGCGACGCCACACTGCTGTTCGCAAACTCCAGTTTGGGCAAACCGCCGAGCATTGCTCTTATCTAACACCGTGGGGTCATGCAGGCTAGGATCACAGGGATTATTCCCTCCTACGGCTTCTTCTCGTTGGACAATCGCGACCACACTCGATGAACCTCCTCTTCTCTCACCACTCTAGAGACGACCTCCCAGAGTACCCTACGATCCGCCTTGCGACGCTGTCTATGTTGCGCTGACCCGCGATACATCTTGCATGAAGCCGCCGAGGACTTGCCCCTAGCTCCACCACATCGTGGGAAAAGAAAATCCTATCTTTCAGCCTCACACCTCCCTTGGCCTCTCCGACGGAACCACAACCATCGCCGAATAAACCGCCCTACTATGAACGAAGCCGCGAACTCGTCATGGTCGGGGGCAGAGCAATATGACCCCATGGCCTCTGTTGCTGAGCAAGACTTTGGCAACCTGATCGACTTCGACATCGACCTCGATTTCGGTGCATACGGCGCAAATGGACAGAACGCGCAGGACAACGATCAGCAGCTCACCGAGCTTGCTGACTCGTTAGACATGCAGCATTTCTCGCCCTCCATATCCAACGAGCATCGCGACGCGACAAATGGAGCCCCGACGCAACAACAAAATGTAATTATAGGCAACGCCATGTCCCAGCCCGGGAATGGCTTCTATGACTTCAACATGCCTGCATTCAGCCAGCCGACCCAGTCTCAAATTCCCTTCTCAACGGCCCAAGACCCTACCTTTCACTCGCATGCTGGAGTTCCACCCACACCAAACAGCGTCGAGATGCATGGTGACGCCGCACGCTACCTTCAGCAGATAGATCCTCAAACTCGAGCATTCTTCGAACAGCGCTACCAGCTCCGGAAGGAAGATGTGGTCAGTATCTCCTCCGGAATTGCGAATTTTAACGGCTAATATGTTGGATCAGGTCGCCTTCACCCCTCTCGTCTCTCCCGCTGTTACGCCCCATGACAGCCGCTTCCAGATGCCTGAGTATACGACTGTGCCTGGAGCTTACTTTAGTCCCCTTACATCACCTGCGCTCAAGGCTCAAAATCAGCAGAACAAGGGCTCTTATCAGCAAAGTCAGTACAATACCTCTGGGAGTTCAACCGGGACATCGCCAGTTGATATAGATGTCGATATGCTTGGAGATCCTGCAATATCACAACCGGAACCTGCCAGACGTCTGAGAAGCAATAAGAGGAATGCACCTAGGTCTTCTGGCTCGTCTACTCGAGTACGCCAATCTCCAATCGTGAAACCTAGTCGACGAAAGGGAACGTTTTCTTCGACCATTCCACCGAAAGAGGTTAGCGATCTGCTAGACGAAGTTCAGAGATCTAAAACCGCGCAAACAAATTCCAATAATCTTCCGTTGCCTCAAAGCCGTGATAGTTCTGAAGCCGAATCGATCTCGCCCGAGCCATTGTCAGAAATGCGCCCGCCGCCCAGACCAGGCTCTGTCACACATTCCCCCGCCATCACTGCCAAGAGTGGACACGCCTCCGCTCCATCCAACGCTTCGGTGCCAGGAGTGTGTCCCGCAACACCTGCATCTCTCATGCGGCTTCAACAGTCTCCCAACTTTTCCAAACAAGACGCGCCGCATACGCCCGATGACCTCTCGCTTCCAGAAGCAGCTTCTTCCTTCTCAAGACCATCACTGTCGCGTATTGACACTGCGATACAAGACGAAGATCAAAACACGCCACGCATTTCCGCACGCAAAACACCAAAACTTGGACCATTAAGTACTCCATCTGCCGGTGCAGCACTCTCAGGAAAGCCGAGTCCAACGCTAAGTGCCCTTACCTCACCCACTAGTCCTAGCTTTGCTATCAATGGGGGCAAAAAGACAGATTCTAAGAATGGACGTATGAACAAAAAGAGAAATAGTACAAGTTCCACGCTTGTTAGTCCTGCTCTTAGGCCCAAGATTTCACCCAGCATCAAGCCGCTTTTACCCGAGGGTGGTAAGTCGACCAAAATCCCCCATGTTGCTTTCCCCACCCTATTTATAGGCTGCGAAATTTTTTAAATTGTTACTAACATATTCTATAGCCATCGCAGACGAAACCCACGCCCTCCTTCTCGCTTCCAAATCAAATTACCAAAATATTCTTGACGGCACAACAGTTCCCGGCGTGACTTACCCGACATCGCTCTCCACCAATCTCACCTCGAAGCGCACGTCACACAAAATAGCCGAACAAGGCCGACGGAATCGCATTAACACTGCGTTACAAGAAATGCAGTCGCTACTTCCGTCCCCACAGATTCCTGCTAAAGACGCTAAGAGCCCGGATGGAAGTGGTGGCAGTGCAGGCGGTAGCACAGCCCAGCAGCAAAGCAACTCGAAAGCAGCAACGGTAGAGAGCGCGATCGAGTATATCAAGACGTTGCAGAAAAAAATGGACGAGCAGGACCGGCTGGTTAGTGAGAAGGATAAGCTAATCAGCGAGAAAGACATGGAGATGGAGGCGCTCAGGAAAGAGCTAAAAGAGCTAGCGGCCTCGAAGAAGGGAAACACTGCTACGGAAGCTGAAAGCGGGACGGCAACGAAGAGAGATGTGGACTCCGGGGCGGAGATGGAGGACGGAACTTGAAAGAATTGGCTCGAGCCATGATTTTGCACAGCACACATGGAATTAATTGGAGGGAACATCAGTGATGCGGTAATATCGTTATTAGGCATGATGACTGACGGAACGGGACACGGCCGAGCGAAAACGATGGCATACACGAGCTCACGACCAGGTGGAGGATTTAATGCCTGTGAGCACGATTACAGAGCATTTTTGCGCTGCTGACAGCTTTGCTGTTGCAGAGGGGTGGGATCTCGTCGCGCTTTTTCGAGCGTTATAGTCCCATAGAGAGAATTCTTTTCCATGCATTTGCGACCTGAGATGTTGAATTGTTATATAGGAGCGGAGGGAGTGGGGTGAGTGCTTTTACTGCTGCGCTGTTGCATTTATTGTACGTACCTTAGACCCGGCGGCTGACTGGTGGGGACTACTGATACCTTTTCACATTGGGAGCAATGACTATGCATTGTTTATCAAGCAGCCCGTTCGACGCATGGCTGCGAGTTAGTACCATTGTTGCCTTTTTGGCAAATTAGTGTGTAAGTCTTTCGAGCGTTTTCATGGCTTCTGGAACCGTAGTCTCAATATCAATAACGTAGCTTATGGGCTTTTGACGGTTGGGGGTTTTTTAACGGTTTTACTGCTGCTTGCCTGTTTAAGCTTAGCCACTTATACTGCCGCTTCAAGAATCAAAACGTTGAATTCCTCAATGCTTGATCCATATTTAAGAAATTTACCATTAACGCCACTATGCCCCGCTGGAGTCGCGAACCTAATGCGGACCAGAGGATTAAGTTAGCAATCACTGGCTTCAAGAATGGCCTCTATAAAAGCCGGGAAGATGCTGCAAAGTCTGACGGCGTTGACCCAAATACATTGCGCAGGCGACTCAACGGCAACATAAATCTCACAAAGTCGCGCATACTCAACAGCAGCGACTACTACCCCCTGCAGAATCTGCAGTTGTGCGACAGCGTATATACCTTGGAAAATGCCTGCAATGGAGCATTTTGAGGCATTAGTTTTGATGTTCAAAACCGTCAAAAACCCCCCAACCGTCAAAAGCCCATAAGCTACGTTAGTATATTCCGCACGCTAAGCACTTAGGTGTTGGCTTCTTTTAGGACGTCTTCTTAACCAGTAACCCGGCTCTCTTTAAGCGGCTAGTGCGTGCTAAGGCCTTTTCTTTTTGTGATCCTTAATAGCTTACTCTACAAAGTCTGTGTTAAAGGTACTCCCTCTTATAGTAGTATTGGCTTTCTCTAAGGGTCTTCTAAGTCCTTCTTACAGCTCCTTTACTACTCTGCGGTATTTGGAAGATCTCAACTTCTAAGGGTCATTCGACTCGGTAGTATACTTTATATAGTAGGCATCACTAAAAGGTCGAATAACTTCTGCTAAATCTTAAAGCCAGATTCTATCTAATATTTAAGGGATCTTATACTTCTCTCCTAGTACTATTACGTGTTCCCATTAATCTAACCATTGGTTTAATTTTAACAAGTGTTTAAACCCCTTAAGGGCTTCTGTGTACTGGTGTTATACCTTCTTCCTAATAAACAATAAGGTAGGTTCTGTGTTTTCTTTTAGCTAGAATAGCCATTCTTTAATAGTTAAGGAAGGGTTAAGCAGTAGCTTCTTTTAAATCGATATTATAGACGTAATTTAGGTACGGATCTATTGAAGGTGATCTTTCTGTTTTAGGAAATACTTTATATCCTAGTTATAGTATCGTCTGCTGTTCTCGTACGCTCTCTGTTAATTCGTCAAGAGCTGTATATATAAGGTTGCATCCTCGTTAAAATCTATAACCTTTAGATAAGGTGGTTTTTTAAGTAGACCTTTTTAAGGTGCTTTTATGGCTGGGTTAACATGGGCCCAAATTTGCTAATCCATAAGGGCTCGGAGTTGCTATAGCTATTATTCCCAGTCTTCTAGCTTATTGAGGATGATCGTCGTCAACGAACTTATTAGTAGAGTCATTTAACTAATAGGCAAGTAAGGAATTAAGATGGTATTTTATTGTTAGGATTGTCCTTATTATTAGGATCGTCCTTATTATTAGGGTCGTCCTATAACAACTAAGATAGAATCTTGTGGAATCTTGTGGAATCTCGTGGAATCTCGTCCTGTAACAATTAAGGTAGGATTTCTATTAGAGTCTACGTCTTAACGATAAGATGTTAGAGTCTGACGATAAGGTAGAATTTCTTTAAATAATTAAGTAATAGCTAAATAGCTTCTTAAGTCGGCGGACCGGGCTTATAACTATTAAATAATTCAAATAGAGCTGCTTATTAATAAAATGGGTTAATTAATTGATTAATCTTAACTTAATCATTAATTAATGTCTTGATGATTAACCTAGGGCCCCTAGGGCTCTAAGGAGATTTACAATGCACGTGCTCCGTACACGTAACTCGTGCACGTGATCCACGCCTTTAGAGAATACAGATTATCTAATAGCTGCGTGCTCACCTATCTAGCTGCAAGAAATATAAAGTCTTACTATTTATAAAGGATTTAACTGAACTACAGCTAAAACAAAGTCAGATTACTGTTCCAGCACTTGGACCTATTGCTCACAAGGCCCTATAACTTAAATACACAATAGCAGTATATATGGGAGGCCTGCCGTTTAGCCACTACGAATAGGAGTATATGAAAGCCACTACGAGTTGCTCGTACGCTTGCCAATTCAGTGGCGTCGGACCGTTCTTTCAGTATTACCTCAGAAGCTCAGACCAATAGTATATGCACAGTTACATTTATATTACCTTAGCGAGCTCAGACGCGATTTTTTAGCTAGCATTGGAATAACCTATGCCGTCTTCCGAATTGCAAAATCACGTCTAAGAACCTTTGACGCGTCTTGTTAAAATTATAACCAAAATCCGCTAAGCAGAGATTGCGGATATCTAATTTATTTATTTATATAACACATTATTATTACCAAAAGTTAATATAATATTTTTAAGAATTAGGGCTTCTAAATAGTATGAATTTTATAATACGGCTATTGCCTAGTCCTAATATTAATTTTGTTAAAGTTAAAAAACGCGTTATTAAAATTATAACCATATATTATATCTTATTATATAGTCTACTAATATTGTTAGGAATATAGGCAAGTTGCCGTCACATGCCGCCGCGGCACTAGCGTAGCGAGGAGCCTTAAGCTCCTTGCCCTTCCTTAAGGAAGAGTAATATATACAACAAATAACATCATACTAGCTATAAACTATAACTATATAATATTACCTTGTGAAACCAATACTAATTAGTGGTTAACTTCACTATTATACTATAGAACAGCTAGGTATTCCACCAAGAAGAGACAAGCCACTATATTAGTACTACTTGTGCTAGAGAAAGCTGTCTTTTAAGGTCAGAACTAGTCCTAAACCTTAAATAGAACTCTTCCACAAATCTAAAGATCTAAAGGCTAGAACTAGTCCTAAGCCTTTCCTAGATTATAGATTCTTGTATCCATTATATAAAATAACACGCTTTATAAGTCTTTGTAATTTAAGGCCAGAACTAGTCTTAAGCCCCATAATCGTAAATATATGTTATAAACGCGTACTAAATAACAAACGCGTACTAAATAACAAACGCGTACTAAATAACAAACGCGTACTACACAACAATCCCTACCCTAATAACACTTCCCTCCCCCTAAAAACATAGCTACGCCTACCTTAAACAACTAGGAAGACTTCTTACTACTAGGGGTAGCTTTATATACAAAACTTATTAATAAAGATTGGGACGAATTTACCATTAATATAATAACTTATACCGTAAAACAAGTTAACGGCTTTTTCCTATACTATATTATATTCTACCAAAGTAGATACTATACCAATCTATAGCTATAGGAATATTTTAGGGAGGATTTTATAGGATAGACCACCAACACCTAGGCACTTAGCAATATTAATATTATTTAGGATTTTTAATACTTCCTCTATAGGAATAGGGTATATATTACTAAAAACAGTAACCTAATTACTAGTAATATCTAGGCTATTATTATTAGTATAGAAGAACTAGTATAGATAGAAGCTAAGATTATACGTTAATTATTATTATTATTCATTACTTAACGTCTAATTCGGATCCCTGTTAGGCCCACGCGGACTACTCCTTATATACATATAGGGAGAAAACTCTATTTAAGAAAACCCTGTGATCCATCTCCCCGCCTTTTAGGGCTCGCTTATAAGTCGCCTATGAGTTACCAGTGGTGCTCTACTACCTTACTTTTTAACCTTCTTGGGAACTACTGCTGCCGTAATAAACCTATAGACGCGCTAGTATTACACACTGTACTCTACTCCTATAGAGTTATTAGGGGGCGCCTATTACTTACCCCTTTGCTTTCTATTGCTATTTCCTTTGCAACCCGGAACTGGTCTAGCATATTTTGGCCAATAAGCCACTAGGTAGCCGCCTTAAGGCCTTTCTATGTTGAGAGTAGTATATTATAGTTTTCTATGCCAGCTGCTAAGAGCATTGCTTCTTGGCTAGTGCGTAAGGGGTATAATAGTATTATATGTTTTAGTGTCTGTCTTAGCCAGCCACATTTGCACCTTAGGCTACCTACTAGGACACCTACCCAGTAAAGCCAATCTTTTAGTCCTATTATTCCTATCCTTAAGAGTGTTACTATTATATTTTCTACCTTTATTAGGCCCTCTTGGAGCCCTTAGGTATTTACCCCCCATAGCGTTACCTATACTATGGCTTAGGTTCCCCTTGCCTAAGTCTGCCTCTATACCTTTAACTCCCATTCATCTCTTTAGCGTCGGTCCAACCAGTATTGTGTTGCGGTAGATGGTTTTCCAGTACTCTTTCGTGCTCTACTTTGGCTCCTTTCTCTCCCTTTGTTACGGCGCTGGTGGAAAACGGTGGATCTTGGCAGACGTGGATTATGGTAGACGCGAGTTACGTGACTTGAGGACCGTATAAAATATCAAGCGGCGCTGCTATTCTTCTCCTTCCTTTCTCTAGCTTTGGATCCTCGTTTATAGACAATCCAATTGTATAGGCTTGCGCGTCCTTCTTCCCGTGCTCATGCCTTAATTAACTGAGTTACTAACATTATCCAAAGCTCGTTACTACTCTTCTTTCCTGAGAAGGAACTTAAAAATATCTATAAACTAAGAACAGGACCCTAAGGACAGGATAGAACCAAAAGAACACGAACAGAACGCGAAACCTAAGAATAGGACACGCACAGACCAGAACCCCCAGAAAATAAACAAACACCGGAAATTACCCAATACCCCTACCGCCATGCCAAGAAATACAGTAGCTGGCAAAGCCGCTGCAGGACCTGCAAATACCTCTAATAGTGAAACAGTCGCCGTCTTAACCCCCCAGGAAGAACTCGCAGCAGCCAATGCCGAAATTAAACGGCTTTAAGAGCTGCTTAAAACTAGAGACACCCCTATACCTAGTGAAGAGTTATTAGACACCTACAAACTTGCTATAGTCCTTAAGGCCCTAGCCCAACATACAGCATTAGCATTATCGCGGTCCGCGAAGGTTGCGGACCCCCTATTACTTACGGACGGAACTAACCCTATGTTTAACAATTGGAAGCTTTAACTGTAAGACAAGCTTAAAGTTAATGCGGACTACTTCCCTACTGCTTAAGCTAAAATGGCCTATGTCTTTAGCCGTACTAGTAGGGACGCACAGACGCATCTACGTCCGCAATATACCTAGGACTTAGCAAACCCCTTCCTCTCTAGAGAAGAGATAATTAACCACCTATCTTCTATTTATAAGGACCCCTTTAAGATATAGAACGCCCGCCTTAATTATAAAGCCCTTAACATAAAAATAATAGAGACCTTTTCAGCCTTCTAGACCCACTTTCTGCACCTAGCTAGCTAAGCCTAAATTCCCTATAAAGACCTAATACTAGACCTCTTTAACAAGCTCACCCTAGACCTACAGCGCGCTATACTGCTAGTTTTTACTACTATACAGACGCTAAAGGTACTTATAGACCACTGCCTAGCTATTAATTAAGGCCTCTGTTGAATTAAGGCATAAGCTAAGTAGTATAAAGCTAGAAACTCTTTAAACCAGACTATAAACGCTATAAGAACGGCCCGTAGTGCCCTAGTATAATCGGCAACTCCTATAGCACCAGCTATACAGCCCGCCGTTAACTTAGCAGCTAGCCACATAGCTAGCCCTGCTGTGGGTCCAGCGCATGCTTAGCCTATATACAGCGACCCCCGTAGACAGGCCCTTAGTAATTAGGGGGCTTGCTTCTTATACGGCTAGAAGGACTACTTCACCAAGGACTGCCTAATAAAGGTAAAAATAGATGAGGTTCTGTTAATACAGAAGGATAGCGCGGAGCTGGAAAAAGAGGAACCCTAGAGGAAGACTCCTCTCTAGGGTTAAAAGGGATTAATATATTATATGTTAATCTAGGTTGGCTAGTTGGTGGAAAAAGCTGCACTATCCCTTATACTTTATTTTGTAATAGATATTAAGTTTTAACCTCTGCTTTAGCTAACTCTAGAGCGAATGCCTTTGCCTTAATAGACACTTAGTACGCCATAAAGCTAGCCAAATTTTTAAATGCGCCCCTTAAGGAACTGCCTAAACCAGTTCCTATTTACGGGTATAATGGAAGAATAGGGCTACCTATTACAACTATCTTACAGATCCACCTCCGTATTAATGGATGAAGGTAGTATAATGTCCCCTTTCTTATTACGGACCTAGGAAGCCATGATATAATCTTAGAAAGAAAATGGCTAGCCTATTTAGGCTTATAGCTTGATATATAGAATAGACAGCTCCTCTGGCCCAAATCCCTACCCCTAACCCCTTCCTTTATAAAAGAAATTAGTATTATAATAGAGAACCTTATACGGCCCTAGATTAATACTATCTACTAAGCTAATGCTATGCGTAGAGACTAGGCCTTTAAGAAGAATATACAGCTTAATCCGCAACGGATTTGTATACTACGCCGCCCCCAGACTACCTATGTTACGCTACCCGCACTAGAGACCTAGGAAATCAGTAGTAACCTAGCCAAGTCCCCCGTAAAGAACTTAGGCCCTACGCAGCTACAAAGGAAGGCTAGGAATACCGGACGCTATACTAAACTAATAGACTGGAAGGACAACTTATGGAAAATGGAACGTGAGCTAAGGAAGACTATAAACCCTATACCGCAAAATACGGCCTAATAAAAGTTTATAAAGAAACCTATGGACCTTCCCCTAGTTGATATCTGCTGTATTAGTGCCGTAGGATTCTATTAGAACTTAATCTAACCTAATACCGTTGCCTTTACCACCAGCTTATATAAAATTAATCAAATAATTAAGGAAAAGGAAAGCAAGCTTAGCGGACAGGAAGGCAAGCTTATGGATAAGGAGCTAGTAGAACAGAAACTACCCCATTAACACCGGAAATTCAAGGACGTATTCTTAAAGGCAGCATCTAATATACTTCCGCCTCACCAACCGTACAACCATAAGATTAAGATTGAGCCAGATAAGGAAAACACCCTTAGCTATACCCCCCTTTATTAGTAATCTACTACTAAATTATAGGCTACAAAGCAATATCTTATTAAGAACCTGGATAAGGGCTTTATTGAGCCTAGCAGTTAAGTCCCTTTCGCCTTACCAATTCTCTTTATTAAAAAGCCAAACGAAGGACTTCGTTTTTATATTAACTACCGTAAGCTAAACAATATAACCCGTAAGGACCGCTATCCACTACCCCTACTTAATAAGACACTGGCCTAAATAAGTAGAGCTAAAGTTTTTATAAAGCTTGATATCCGCTAGGCCTTTTACCAAATTAGAATAGACCCCGGATCTGTAGATCTTACTACATTTTGGACCTGTTACAGAATATACAAATACAAGGTACTTCCTTTTAGACTAACTAACGGACCAGCTACGTACCAGCGGTATATAAACAATATACTCTTTAACTACCTTAACGACTTCTATACAGCCTACCTAGATAATATTATGATTTACTTTAAGAACGAGCTGGAATACAAGGAGCACGTCTATAAAGTCCTATAATGGCTCCATGAGGCTGGTCTCCAGGCCAATATTAAGAAGTTAGAATTTAGTGTTAAGCGTACAAAGTACCTAGGGTTTATTGTTAGTATGGACGGAATTAAGGCCGACCCAGAGAAAACGGCCGTAATTAACCAGTGGACACCCCCATGGACCGTAAAGGGGGTATAATCATTTTTAGGTTTCTGTAACTTCTACTAATGTTTTATTAAAAACTACAGTAGGATCACCTGGCCTCTTAACCGCCTTACTAGAAAAGACCAGCCCTTCCACTTTAACGCTATATGTATGCAGGCCTTTAATAAGCTTAAAAAACGGCTGGTATTGGCTCCTCTACTCGCCCACTTTAACCCAGAACGGCCCTTAATGCTAGAAACGGATGCCTCAGATAGCGCGATAGCCAGTGTTTTTTCCCAGAAGCAACTGGATAGAGAATGGCACCCCGTTGTATACTATTTAAAGACTATAATAGATGCCGAGCTAAACTACTACATCCATGATAAAGAAATGCTGGCCATTATCTCTAGCTTTTAGCACTGGCGTGCGCAGCTAGAGGGGACCCCTAAGCCTATTAAGGTAGTTTTAGATTATAAGGCCCTAGAATACTTTATAACAACCAAGGCTCTTACAGCCCGATAGGCACGCTAGGCGGATATCCTATCTTAGTTTAACTTCTTAATTATATACAGACTAGGCGCTACGAACCGTGCGGATGCTCTTATAAGGCATAAACAGGACCTAGGTAACCAGATAGCTGTAAAGATCTTATTATAGACCTAGATATTACTATAACCAGAGCACCTTAACCCCCGGATATAGGCAGAACTAAGTATAGACTCCTTAGGCGCCAAGATGTATTCTATTAACCCCTTAGGATTTGACCTTATTAACGAATTGCTGTAGATAAACCGTACAACCTCTTCTCTATAGGAGTACCGTGAGAAGGTAAAGAACGTTACCAGCCCTTGGTCCCTTGAAAATAGATTACTTAAGCATTAGGAACGGCTAGTAGTAGCAGAGAAACAGAACTTATAGACTTGGCTTATTACCGAAGCACATGCCTAGGTCTCTATGGCCTACCCTAAAAAGAATAAAACCCGTAAAATTATTGGTAACCGATATTACTGGCCCAGAATAGTTATGGACATTGACCGTTATATACGGAACTGCAACGACTGCCGTAGGTCTATAATTCCGTAAGATAAGACCCTAGGACTATTAAAGCCACTCCTAATACCAGAACGCCCCTGGCAGTATATCTCTATGGACTTTTATAAGCTGCCTATAGACCGTGACGGATATAATATGGTAATAATCCTAGTTAACCGTTTTGGCAAGCGCCCGTTCTTAATCCCCTGTTACAAGGATATTGATACTAAGGAGGTAGCCCAACTATATATCTATTATGCCTACCGAATTTACAGACTACTAGATACTATTGTATCTGACTATAGGCCGCAGTTTATATCAGCCTTCTGGAATGAGTTTACTTGGATCTTTGGCATTAAGCTAAAGCTTTCTACAGCATACCACCCCCAGACAGACGGTTAGACGGAGATTATAAATTAATACCTGGACCAGAGACTCCGGCCCTTTATTAACTACTTTTAGGATAACTGGGGCGAACTACTACCCCTAATAGACTACGCCCAGGCAACCCTACCCTATAACTCCACGGGGTTTGCACCTATCCAGCTAGAAATAAGATATTTACCCCGTACTAGCTTTAACTGGAATAGACCAGAAGGCCCACAGACCGTACGCGAAAAACTATCTTATAAGGAAGCCTAGTAATACGCCAAACGCCTAGAAGAAGCCTAGACGGTAGCCCATAAGAACCTAGAAAAGGCCCAGAAATTAATAGAATAGTAGGTAAATAAGCATAGGCGCGAGCCTGACTTTACAGTGGACAATAGGGTCTGGGTTATAACAAAGAACTAGAAGATAGAACGGCCTAGCTGCAAGCTAGACTATAAGATGGCAGGACCGTATAAGATCCTTAATAAAGAAGGCAACTCGTACAAGGTTGAGCTCCCAGACTTAATTAAGGTTTACCCTGTCTTTTCGCCGGATAAGCTACGGAAGGCTGTAAATAACCTACTACCTAGACAAAAGAATAAGCCTCCCCCACCAATTTAAGTTAATAGCGACGATGAATGGGAAGTTAATAAAATACTAGCCTGTAAACTAGTACGAGGAACGCTACAATACCGTGTTTAATAGAAAGGCTATAATCCAGACCCAACCTAGTACCCCGCCTGGAACTTTATAGGCTGCCCCTAGAAGCTTAAAGAATTCTATAACCAATACCCTAACGAACCCGGACCCCTAAAGTACCTTAATGAGTGGATGGAGTGCTGGTATAGCAAAGACGATAGGCTGCCTATTGAGCATAAAGACAAGAATACCCCACGGACATAATACGGACATACAAAGCCTGAGGGCAGGCTTTTTCGGAGGGGGGGGTAATATTACGGCGCTGGTGGAAAACGGTGGATCTTGGCAGACGTGGATTATAGTAGACGCGAGTCACGTGACTTAAGGACCGCATAAAATATTAAGCGGCGCTGCTATTCTTCTCCTTCCTTTCTCTAGCTTTGGATCCTCGTTTATAGACAATCCAATCGTACAGGCTTGCGCGTCCTTCTTCCCGTGCTCGTGCCTCGATTGACTAAGTTACTAACACCCTTGCTGTTGTCTTTGCTGGCCTTTTGCGCGTTATACGTTAATTACAGAAACCCAGAACCAACCTATATTCTTTAGAAGGTAACTTTAATTTAGAATAAAACCCCTAGAACGCTACTATCCTACCTAGAGGTGCTATCCTACCTAGAGGTGCTCTCCTACTTAGAGGTACTCTTCCTCTACCTCCGCTGCCTCTAACTCCTCTACCCCAGCTAACCAATAAGCCTCTACTATAAGAAGTTATAAACCTAATAAAGGTATATTTAGACAAGGAGAAGAAGTTTAGAGGAGAACTATATAACATACTTAGAATAAAACTACAGGTCTTTTATAACTGCTGTAGCAAGGTCGGAATCCAATGCCACTAGTTTTATTATACTTTCTTAGTTATGTTAAAGGGACAGGCGGTGACATTTTATTACAACCATATTGTAGGTAGAAACTATAGCTTTAATATAATGCTTTAGCTTACTAGAGCCTACTTTAAGACTAATAAAAATTGCTAGCTTTATATATCCAAATAGCGGGAGACTATATTCTAAAGAGTTATTGCTTCTAACTTAATAAAGACTTATTTAGAGTGCCTTTAACTACTCTTTAATAAACTCTAGAAAATCTAATATGGCCTTACTAAAACTTACTAAAATAAGAATAGCCTAAGGGACCAGGTTATTTTAGCCTACTATAGCATTCTTAAGTGTAATCTGGCGCTATACAAACCTATAGATACGTTTAAAGGAGTATATGCTAAGCTACGCTCCGCCATAGGTACTGTAATATAAACATAAGAATCTCAACAGTTTTATACCAAAAACCCTACCCAACTAAGTATTCCTAACTAACACGATTATAACTAGACTAACCAAATATATAGTAGCTATAGTAGGGAATACGGTAAAGGGTATAATTAATGTTAACTATAAAGCAATTATAGAGGTCCTTATAGAGGTTCATTTTGAAGTAATTACCAAAAGAAGTGCTATATTTATAAAAAGCCAAATTGCTAGTCAACTAGACACTCCCTTAATAAGCAAAAGGAGGCATATAACAAGTTTTATTAAAGTGTAAGAAATGTTAAAAATTATAAGGTCACTATGGCCTACTTCTAAAGCTTCCTGGTTTAATATAAAGGCGTAAAAGATCTTAAGGGTAAGGTTAATAAGACTAAATAGCTCCTTATAGATATAGAAATTAAGGACTACTTTTTTAACCAATACTTTACTAAGTATGGTAAGGTAGACGGTATATAAACCATCACTATTCTTAATAACCAATCTACGCTCCATTCTATCACAAAGTTAGATATCTTTAATAAGCCAAAGGAGAGCTCCGCGTTCTCCTTTAACAATAAATACTTAGCAAATGTTTTCTATAGTATTATGCTAGATACTAGAGCCGTAGGAGTATCTATAGTAGGAGAACCTTAAGTTTGAGCCCTTTAATAACTTAATACCTCTATTTAGATTAACTAATTAACAGCAAGTTAATATATAATTCGTTTTAGCAAGGGTACTATAATCTCTTTTAGCATAATTAGGGTCTAAACCCCCTTAAGATACATTACTTTCCACATTATTCCCGCAAACACTCCGTTCCTATTCTATATTAGGGATATAGATAAATTAGGCATTAAGCTTAATAACCTTAAGAATGTACTTATTTAAGAAGATAATCGGGTGCCTATTATACGTAAATAGGGTTACCCCTAGTTACTCCTCTATTAACTAGAAAAGAGTGTTGCTTAAAGCTACTTAATAGAGTTAGAGTTACGTTAACTATACTATTATTTTAGCTACCTATCCATTTATTAATTACTTAGGGTTCTTTAGTAAGCAGGTCTTAAAGTTAAGGTTAAGGCAATTAAGCATCTTATAAAATACTACTATTACTACTAAATAAACCAAAAGTCCCCTAGCCAATTTAAGTTCACCCTTAAAGATAACTACAACTTTAACTTCTATATTATTGTTAACGTTATATATCTTAGCGGCAAGCCAGTACTTTAAGTTATTAACTTCTTAACCTCCTTCTAAGCCGCATGATTCTTAAAGGATATATTAGCTAGGAATGTATAGGATACCCTTTAATTATGCTAAATTAATATTTACTTAGGACCCCCTAACCAAATCGTCCACAACATAGGAAAGAACTTCTTATCTGCAAAGTTTTAACAATAGATAAAGGCAATGGCAATTAAGGTTAAGGAAGTCCCTATTAAGGCATATAATAGCATTAGAAAAGTAGAGTAATATTACACACCATTACGCCGCGTATATAAGATTATCTCTTTAGAACTAGAGAATACTAGCAAAAAACTTACCTTATAAATAGCTGTTAAAGCTGTTAACAATTCCACTGACTTAGATAAACTCATACCTATATTACTAGTCTTTAGCGCCTACCCTTAAATAACTAACAATTCTCTACTATCTCCCTCTATTATGCGATAAGCTAAGGCTATTCGCAAGGCAATAAAGGAGGTACGATATCTCTATGCTATATGCCAGGTCAACAATATACTAGGAATAAGAAATGGCCTAAATACCTTAACTACGCTTAATCTACTACTTTAGTCTAAGGTACGCGTATAGCGTAAAAAGGGAGGATAGTTAGGCCCACATTAACTTATTATAATTAATAGTCAAACTTGCACTATTTAGATGCCTTACAGACCTACTTAATTCCGTTTAACCGTTATTAAGCCTTACTATAAAGATAACAGTTTTAAGCCTTTATAGGATGCCCTAAAAGATACCCTAGAAGAGAACTACAATTAATATGCTCTAGAAGACAACTACAATTCTAATACAATTATAGTAAATGTGCCGCAACTATAATGCGGTAGAGGTTACCCAAAGGGATTACAAAATTGCTAACATCTTATTAATTTTAAAGAGTAATTTATTACCGCTATTAAGAATGGAATTAAGTTATTAATGGCCTTTATAACAACTAAGGAAAAGGCTGACTTTAAGCTCGCAAAACAGCTCTAAAAGGAAGGTTATATTATAACTCCTAGAGCTCCTTTCCAAGCATCTAACAAGTAAAAGATTAACAGTCTTATTACAAGAGAAGTTTTTAAATTTAAGAAGTATAACCCTACTAAGTTTGATAAAGTTCGCATCTTTAAGTTAAGAATAGTTAATGAGATTAAAGGTAAAGCTACTAACGCCCTATTTAAGAAATTAAGGCTTATTATCTAAGGTTATAACGATAATAGCAAGGAGGTAATTCTTATACAATCTTTTATAATTTAACAAGCTAGCCAGCAAGTTATTATTACGCTAGCTCCCTCCTTAATAAAGAATAGAATAGCGGTTTATTTATAAGATATTACTTAGGCCTATACCTAATTAGAGACGCACCTTTAGCGCTTAATATTGGCATACCTTCTAGAGCAAATTCATCACTAATATCCCGAAGATATAATCATGGTTGTGCTTAAGCCATTATATAAAATCGTAGAGGCAGGAACCTATTAATAGGCTACCTACAGCAAGCACTATAAAGAGAAGCTTTTAATAACTACTTCTATATTTAACCTATGCTTCCTAATCACAACTATAGGAACTCCATTTGGAATTATTAGTATATAAACTAATAATACAATTATCTTAGGAGACGACCAATTCTTAGCTCTTAAAAAAAATGAGTTAGTAAAGGCAAATCTTATAGCAAAGCTAAAGGAAAAGCTTAATTTAATAATACTATTACTCTTTAATAGATACACCCTCTCCCTAAACAAGGATTCTATTACTTTACACTAGAAGGGTTAAGGTAAGAAGATTGACGTTATTAATACTAATTCTCTAAAGCAAGGATACGTGGAGTAACGCGCTTATAAAGCATATATTGCTTCTATCTATTAATCTAAGGCTTCTTTTAATCTCTCTATTGCCGCTTAACACCAAGAACTAACTAAGGATAATATTCTTGCCCTAAATAAACGTCTTTTCTAGTAAATAAACCATCTTAATTAGGGACTACTCTACGTGCCTATTAATCTTCCCACTACTAAGCTCTTTATATTTATTAATAGATTATTTACAAATAATAAAGATTTTAGCTCCTAGCTAGGATATAAGATTATTATTGCGAATAAATCTACTAGAGAGAATAACTTTATAATCTACGGCAATCTTATCCATTAGAGCTTAACTAAGAGCAAGCGTATTACTTAAAGCGTTCTAGTATTAGAGATATATAGAATAGTTAGCGGAGTTAATATAGTAATTATAATTGGAACTACCCTAAAGATAATTATAGATCGACTTAAACTTCCCGCTATCCCTATAATTATATACACTGATTTATACTCCCTCTATAAGTATTTAGTTAAGCTTAGTACTATAAAGAAGAAGCGCCTTATAATTAATATTATAGTACTTTAGCAATCCTATAAGCGTTAAGAACTCTTTAAGATTTAATAGATTAATGGCTAAGATAACCTAGTAGATGTAATAACAAAGGCGAACCTAAACAAGGCACTAGAGACGTTTGTTAACACAAATACTCTGCGTATATAAGTTAAAGGTTGGGTTAAAAGGGAGTAGGGGCATAATATTCTACAGACCCTAACTTAAACTAGTTAATTAGGATTTTCCATCCCCAGGATAGAAAATCGCTATTAGCTTGCTTACTACTAGCGCCTTAGCGGCCCTCTTAATAAGATATCTACCCATAACTCCTAAGTAAGAAAGCACTACGTGCTAAGAGGCAAATTTTAGGACAGTAAGACTTATATTATAATAGCAATAGTAAGTAAGGAGGATTAATATTTATTACGCTAGTTGAGCGGTATATATATATAGATGGCAACCGTAAAAGAAGAGTTGCCAGTGTTGGGAATATAGGCAAGTTGCCGTCACGCGAGGCAAGTTGCCGTCACGTGCCGCCGCGGCACTAGCGTGGCGAGGAGCCTTAAGCTCCTCGCCCTTCCTCAATAAAGAGTGATATATACAATAAACAACATCATACTAGCTACAAACTGTAACTACGTGATATCACCTTGTGAAACCAACAAATATAGATAAAACTATACAGATATGTAGACATCTACTACTTAAAGCTATTATAACACCTAGGAGGTGCTAACGTGGCTCACCCCCAAGCTAGACACCTCCCTAAACGAGACATATGCACCCAAATACATTTATATTAATAATTAAACCAACAACGCCTATATTCAAAAACTAAATAGCCCAAATTAAAGCGACTACGCTTCTTATTACAGAAGAAAACGGCTTGGAAGTTTCCGAGTACGTTGTGGGCGTAATATTACACCTGGCGTTGGCCAATTAGATGGCTTACTATCACACTCTTCTAAAGCTCCTTTCCAGATCAGCTTATCACCAAAATCCTCTATAGGCTAAGGATTACACCGAAAGACGTGCGCAAAGGTTGCCCAGTCTTGATTACGTTTGCTAGGGTTTAATACAGATCTAGTATACAAAGCAACGCCAAGCTCTGGTAGAGACGTCCCTTCCTTATACTCCTTTTAAGCTAACTTTTGGGCGGCGAGCTCTTGTTTTTCTAGGTCCTCTGCCTTTAGTCTATCGACGTCTTCCTGAGTAAGGACTCTGCCCTTGCTTAGGAGTCTCCTACTACTTTTCTTATCCATTTTGAATGCTTGAAACTTCTTATTCTCTTCTCTCTGTATATGCGCACCAGTCGCAAAGCCTATAGCAGCTTTAAATAGCTTTTCGAGACGTCGTTGAATGGGGGATTCAAGCATACCGTCTAGTCGCTCGGTAGTTGATTCGGCAATCTGATTTCGTAGAGACTGAAGGTCCTCTACCGTTTTGGGTGTCTTTGGCGTTTGAGGATTTGTATTCGTAATTGATTATAGGCTTGCGGAGGGCCCTGCATTTGGTAGAGTCTTTAAAACAGCCGTAGGATTGTATGGCAGAAGACCTGTAGCTTTCCAGGCGTTGCAAATCGTCTCACGGGTGAACGCCTTTGTACGTGCCGTTGGGTAGAGCTTCATAAAATACTCTTTGTTCACCCCTGTATGGCCATATCGACAGAAGTTGTCCACTTCTTCGCCGTAGTAGTGTTGAAGAGGTCCAAAACAGCCTACATCTAGTGGCTGAAGCTTATGCGTTGAATGAGGCGGGAGAGCTACTAGGACGATCTTGCGCGATAGTGCATACTGGATGAACTGCCAGGTAAGGTGGCTCGAATGATTATCCATTAGAAGCATACGGTAGCTTCGAATATTACCCTCAGCGTCCTCCACAAGTTGTCTCGTGTATTTATTGTAGTGTTCGATGTAGTGTAGGCCCAACGAGTCGTCCGTCCAGCCATTAGTTGAGGTCTCTGCAATTGATCGCCCGTACGAACGTCTGCACGTCTGCACGCCTGCATGTGGCTCTGCACGAAGCTCTGCACGAAGCTCTGCACAAAGCTCTGCATTAAGCTCTGCACGAAGCTCTGCATTAAGCTCTGCGCGAAGCTCTGCACGAAGCTTTGCACGAAGCTCTACACGAAGCTTACCCCCTAGTAGTAGCTCCAGGCCAGGGGAGGATATTTTTAAGGAAGGACCCAACTATAGCACCTGCTAGGTGTTGCAATAGCTTTAAATAGCAGATATCTACATATCTATATAGTTTTATTAATATCAGCAGAGTATTTAATAAGATACAATACAAGCTTAGGTTTTTAATAATGCGTTTTTTAACTTTAACGAAATTAATGTCAGGACTGAGCAATAGTCATATTATAAAATTCATACCATTTAGAAGCCCTAAGTCTTAAAAATAATATATAAACTTTTAGTAATAATAACGCGTTATATGAATAAATAAATTAGATATCCGCAATCTCCGTTTTATGGATTTTGTTTAGGATTTTAACAAAACTCGCTAAACGCCCTTAGACGTGATTTTGCAATTCGGAAGACGGCGTAGGTTATTCCGACGCTAGCTTAAAAATCACATCTAAGCTCGCTGAGGTAACTTTCAGTATTCTGAAGCTGCTAATAATTATCTCAGTAAGCGACTCAGACAGCAAGGGCAAACTAAAGGCGCACTCACTAATACTAAAGTATCACTAGTCTCCGCCTAAACAAACGCCACTTTTTTTTAACCAATCAGATATCTACCGACCTTA
>Ga0307507_10003775_pt1 | contig 28416 bp, 5 predicted proteins | sample 7_EM_MG_FD_207223 | JGI IMG/M metagenome (GOLD analysis project Ga0307507, IMG submission 207223) | Populus trichocarpa ectomycorrhiza microbial communities from riparian zone in the Pacific Northwest, United States - 7_EM | ecosystem: Host-associated > Plants > Roots > Unclassified | place...
TTCTAAAATATTATAGCTTTATATAAATAGTTTTAGTTAAAGAAATTTAAGACTTTTTATTAAGTAATTCTCTGAATTTTAAGAGACTACTTAGGCACTATAATCCTATATAAGTGCCATAAACCAAAGAGGTTTATTGGAATATCCGAGAAAATAAAAGGGGGTATTAAAATTCTCGATAACCTCTAACGCCAAAGAAAGAAACTCTATTTTGGAGATTATATAGGAAAATCCTCTAGAAATCTTGGAAAATCCAAGACATTCTCCTTAAATAAACCAAGGTAATATATAATTAAGCAAAATAACAAAAAAACCCTATATTCTCGGTAAAACCGAGAATATCCAGCCACTAATTGGAATTAGAATCTTCTGGAAGTTTATAAGAAGCTAGCAAGATTTATTAGTAAATTCTAAGAAAAATAAGCTATTTTACGTACCTAGTTAAAGACCACCCTTAGACTCAATTTTTGAAACCTTCTTTAAGGCAGCAACGCGTGCACCATTAATATTAAGCATCTTATCAGAAAATCCAAGAAGTTAGTTAATTTTACTCGAAAAATAAAAAATATTAAAAAAAACGAGAATTAAATACCTTATTAACTAAGAAAGTACCAAAAAGAATCTTAAAAAAGAAAAGAAGGCAAGATCTATATCTGCTAAAGGCCTTAGGCATTCTCTCATTTTTATTAAGGTTAGAATTTCCCTAAAAACAGTTAGTTTTATCAAAATATATAAGAAATAAACTAGATTTCTTACCTCTTAAAGCCCTTTCTTCGCGCATTAGAGCTCCAGAATGGATTCCTAGGTAAAGTAAGAAATTATATTACTATTATTGGAATTTTCGATAATATACTTTGTAGTTATAGCCGTAAGGAAGTATATTACGTTCCTTAGTACCATTAATCGCCTTTTTAGGCATACGCTAAAAAATGTTAAATTAGTTATTTTTTGTCTAAAAAATAGAGAAAAACTTACTGTATTCTAGATGCGGTAGGTATAGCATCTAGGATCTACGTCCTTATACCCCCAGAAGCCAGCCCTAAAATATTAGAAAAACCAAGAAAAAATGCAATATTTCTCACCTTAACTTCTCCTTAAGATCTTTGTCTTGTTGCTCCTAGATAGAATTAGCATATTCTTAAAGCCACTAAGAAAAAAATATACCTTTAAGGGCTTTCCTAACAACCATCTTTTTTTATATGCTGCCTTTTTGGCAGCAGAAATTATAGCAGCACTAGCAGATCTAATACCCAAAATTTAAAATAATTCTCGGAAAAAATAAGAAAAAATAAAAAATAAAGAGAAAAAATATTAGTAAATAAAGCAATAGGCTATATATTAAATAATTCTTCCTAGTAAGAAAGGAAGCCTAGGATGTTAGAAAATCCAATAATTAAGTAATTACTAGGGTAGAAAACCGAGAAACAAATTTCCTAAAAAGTTTTAAAAATTCGAAACGTTAATTTAAAGCCAATATGTCAGAATAAGCAAGAAATTGGTAAGCGGTATAATATAAAACCGAGAACCAAATTTCCTAAAAAATTTTAAAATTTTAAATCGTTAATTTAAAGCCAATATATCAAAATAACTAAGAAACTAGTGAGCGGTATAATATAAAACCGAGAAAAGAAAAAATAGATCTCTATAAATTTAAAAATATAGTTCCAGAGGCCTTTTTTTTTCTAAAAATATATGAAAATTATATAACTTAAAAAATCACTTACCTAGAAGGCATGTTAGATGCTCTATAAGAGCAGTTGGATTGAAAATCTAGTATATAAGTTAGTATATGACGTATATAGCTAATATAAAGCTCTAGCTTACTAGATACTCGCTTATTAATTAAACAATAGGGTGTTAAAGGTCAACGTAGTCAATTAAGAGTGAAGTTATCTTGGGCGCCAAGACCTCGCGTATGCTAGGCCGTTTTGGGCTTGGCGCCCCAACCGTCCGCGCCTGGACGGTTACCATCTGAGAAGAAGAGGTATGTATAAGAGGGAGACGCGTGTTATATACGCGTTATAACGCCAAGCCTTTAGCCGAACCCCTGACTCTATAGGCATGCCACGCGTAACAGCTATTAAAATAACTCAATACTACTATTTTATATTATTTCCTAAAGTTTATTAATTATACAGTTGAAACTCTTTAGTATAATATCTGATTACAACAATATACTCTATATTACGATCTATGCCCCTTGATTAAAAGTTTTTTAGTATAATACGATATTCTAACTATTTACAATATCGTTAAGTTTTCTTTACTGAAATTGTTATAACCAGTAGAGATTTTGTATAGGAGGGGCCTTGGTTATCCTATGGGGTGCAGCTGACTAAGGTCACGGAAAAGTTAAACAAGGTCACTGATAGGGTCAGCAAAAGTTAAATAGGGTCACTAATGGAACCACCGGCAAAAGGTTAGTAGGGTCACACTTTTACCCATACAGAACGCGCATTGGTAGCCATATTTAACTTAAGCAACTGCACAAACCAAAATACCTGGGGCATATGCTACGTATACGCACGCAGGCACACAGATATACATATACACATGCATATATATATACACATACACACACATACATAGACGCGCATTTATATGTACCTCGCTATATTAATAACAATTGAAAACTATACTAAAGCAAATAAGAGTATAGCAGGGTGGCTAAACGGCCTACTAGTAAGTTTGCATAACTATATGCTACGTATATGCTAAATATATGTAGGTATTCCAGAGTGTACCTAACATCAAATATAAAGATAATAGTTCTTAAGATGGTATAATTAATAGAGAGAGTATTGAAGATGAGGAAGCTAAGAAGGGTAAGGGTTAAGATAGTATATAACAGCGGCTTCTATTTTATATGGGTCTCTCTAAGGTAAGACTATGTACAACTCTATACATAGGCTATATATATGCTTAGAATAGCCAGAGCACACTCTAAGATTATGGAGCACTTGTTAGCTCTAATAGCAAGCATTAAGTTATTGTCCAAGAGGCAATAGACTATATTATAGTGCCAGAATATCTAGCAACCAGAAAAGAAGGAATTGCACACTTTATCTATAAAGTAATACCTTTACTGTCTATAGAAGCAGATAAAGAAACAGTATATAATGTTATTAAGCAGTATATGTTAAAGGTAAGCAACGCATATGCTAGGTATATGCTGTATTTATACCTCTAGTAGATTTAATTCTTATTCCATTAAACTGGTAACCCTAAGATTATATAACTATAACTCCTTGGAGAAACTGATAATTGGGAGAGTAGAAAAGCATTTTATTAAGCGTTTAAATGTAGCGGCATTAGACACTGCAAGTACGCCCATAAGGATATGCTCTGTATGTGCTTAGCATATAATTAGGTTAAGCTTGAATTAATTAACAACCTTTAAAAGCGTAGTAGTCGTCCATACTAGGCAGTAGAGATTGGTAAAAAGCTTAAGTAAAGTACAGAGAAGTAAGCATCGTCTATGTATATTAGGCATATGCTTATAATATACAGCTACTACTATAGCATTCTATAATTATGGTGGCAGTGTATCCACCCTAGTATATAAGAATGTGTATGTAGTGAAAGCAGACTAATGATGTTTTTTTGGTATGGAGTATATATATGGCCAGCGTATGCGCAACATATGCTTATTATATGTAGGTAGAGTTCATCGGTTGTTCTAGCAGCAGTGATGCTGAACTATGGCATACTGCCTAGTCTTTATCACCGACGACTGCTTGGGTAGATATTTGATACCTTTATCTACTTATTAAATATGGAGTTCAGGAAATTAAATGAGAATATACCTATATTGGACACGCAACATTAAAGCGAAAATATTGTGGTATGTAATGTATATATTATGTATACGCTATGTATATACTGAGTATATATAGGGTTTGATCACCCGTAAGGCTAAGGTAAGGTAGTAGGCCGCGCATGCGGTGCATAGTTAGATTGTTATATTCCTGTTAATATGGCACGATATCCTTATATTTGCCTTATTACTTGGAATTCTTATATATATTATCTACTGTACCTAATAAAGCTACCAATCGACCTTGCTAATGATGTAGTTGAAGCAATAAGGCAGGTGGAAGTCCTAAGCCTTACTATATATATGCCCTGTATATCTATAGTATATGTGAATAAAACTACTTACTATTATATAGGTTGATTCATCCTATTACCGCAGTACTATATTTTATGTTGGAAGTATGGGGCGCAGACACTACGTGTAGTGTATAGTAGTCTTAATATTGAGGATTAAATTACCGCTCTAATTAGAAAGGAAAGGATGCTATAATTCCCGGAGGGAATGGCATATATAGGTGAGTATAGGTTAGATATACGCTAAGTATATATAGAGCCTAAGTAGAGTAGGTGTACTACGCGAGTTCTCTATTGATTAATATAAAGAGAACACCGAGTAATGGATTCGGGTAATTTATAATTTTGACGACGAGCATTTCTTTATTGTATGCTGTATGTACGTGTAAGCTAAGGCATTCTAACGTGTAACATATATCGAAATGGACCTATTATTTAAAATGGTTTAAGGCAAAACGAATCTATTCTTAATTGTAGGATGGGACGAGAATTCTAAATGTATGTATATCCTATGCTATGCATATGCCATGTATATACTAATATTGATAATAGGAATTAAGGTGTGGGTATATGCCTTTCTTAACCTAGAAACACGTGCTATGTATATAAAGACGTTTGAGCTAGTGTTTAAGATTTTAGGTGATGCTGCTTGATTACCTATATAATTTGCATATATTTACGGAACCGGACTTTGTATAGCTACTATTGATATGTGTAAAAAATAAGCTGGCGGTAAGTATATATTCTGTATATGCTTTGCATATGCCTAGTATATGCTTATAATATATAGGCTTTGGGGACTACCTATATATACTTGACCCATTCCGTGAATGGGATGAACACCTTTAGTATATGCTTGTATTCTGCCTAGTATATGTTAAATGGAACTTTATAAAGTGCTTTCTAACTTATAAAGCAAGATATATTATAGAGCAGATATGGGAAGCGGAGATAGAGTAGAAACTGATTGCGTGTATATATAGTATATGTATACTGCATCTGGAGCTTACGTCTTGGATAAATAATAAGAAGAAAATATGGATACTAGCCAGGCTTGTAAAGGAAAAGTTAAAGATCCCTTATGAGTGGTGGGTATATGCATGGAAGCATACTAAAATTGGTGAAAGTAGTTACTTTTAAGATAATAACTTTACTGGTTGAAAATTATGCGTGCTTGCTATAGTGCTATGGTAAATATATACGCTCTGTATATGCACCATATATTTAATATTTTAGTAAAGGCTTAAACTCCGTATATAAGAAATGTTTGATATATAAGAGCTATATGAAGAGGCGGGAATAGATAATATATGGAAAAATTATTGTGACTTAAAGTGGATAGTAGTATAGCTATGGAAATAATATATATATATACGCTGCAAATATAAAGTATATACTAAGCTTAGGTAGTGTAGAAATAGTAAAAAGCAGCTAAGTGGCGAGCTGGAAATTCTGGGCTAAATTTTCCCTAGAATCCTTAAAACCCATTTAACACCCCTAAACCTACTATATTTAGTGGACAGAATATATCGCAGATAAGTATAGTAGATAATGATATTGCATTAGTATTGGATATGTTGCGCGTATCTACCGTATATGTAGCGTAGATGCCACTACCACTATCTTAAAGTTAAATACCCTGGACCGCGGGTAAGAGGTATAGGTCTTACCTATTTATAGAGGAGCTAGAAAAGGAGGCATATATGCTATATATAGAAAATATGGAGTAACGAATTAATGAATTAAAACAGGTTAAAGATGTATATAATAAAGCAAAGGAACTAGTAGAGCTTGAGAAGTGGGTGTAGGAGCATAGTGTTAGCATATAGGTGTATATGTAAGGTATATGCATAGTAAATGTTATGTAGAGTTCTATTACCATAAATAAAGAATTAATTAATGTAGGCCTATTAGCCCGCGCCCTATATTAGGTATATACCTAGCCTATCTACTAAACAAACTCTACTAAAACTCCAACTATATGTACTGCATACTGCGCATGCAGTGTGCAGGCCTAGTGTATGCTAGGACTTAAAGTATAAGACTAGCTTCCCTTATGGTACGGAAGAGGTAAGACAACTAGTAGGTCCCGCCCGTGGCTTATATAAAGTATAAGCATAATATATGTAATAGACAGAACTAAACTTACTAGAGCTCTTACCACTACTATAATAACGGCCGGTTGGTTTTCTGGCCCCTACTGCTAAACATTAGTAGTGTATATGCAGGGTATATGCAAGGAAAACTTGCCCTTTTAATGGCGGGTGGACAGTAAGGGAGACTCCTTGCGGTCGCCCAGGGGGGTCGGGCCACGCTACGCATATGGTTAGCATATGCTGAATATATGTAGGTAAAATACTGACCTTGCGCTTTAAGCTAGTGGATGGAGTAGATGGGCTAATATACTGTTTCTCTCGTGTTAGTATACGCCTAGCATAAGCATGTGTTAATCTATGGTTAGTAGAAGATATTAGGGGTTTGTATATGCGTAGTGTATACGCGTATGAGCTAGCAATATAACTAAGTGGTGGTATTGGTAATATATGTGTAGGGCCTATATAAAGTCGGACTTTGCCAGTGTCCTAAATATAGAGATGAGCGTTTATTTCTAAATTAGGCAGTAGTTCTAGTGGTGGCCGTAATTGTCCCTTGCACACACTACCTTTAGGCCTATAAGTACTATAGGGTCTGAAATTAAACTTAGGGGGAATAAGTATATAGATATATAGATAGATAGACATATTGGGGTATAGTGCGTATATGCAGAAGCAACACTAGTGCTCTTACCTCGCGATGGAATTGCCTACTAAATTAGGCGGTAAACCCCTGGTCTTAGGTACTGTATCCAATTAGTTTGGGCTAGGCATATACTGGGTATAGAGTGAGCATACGCGATTGTAGTGTAGGCGTCTGTATACTCCGCAATCCTTAACCCTAAAGGGCTATGGCTATATTCAGTGTTAGTACTGCATATATATTATATATGCATAACCTACCTAGGCTTATGTAGGTACCTGGTATCCTACTAGCCACTAAAGAGAACGAAACACTTTAGGGCGCTATATTGCATTAGCGTTGCATATGCGTAGCATATACTAGGCATATACTTCTCTCCCGCAATTAGCTCTGCGGCTAATGTGTTAGTAATAGGAGGGTTGGTTACTGCATATGGTGAGCGTATGCCTTAGCTGCTATTATACGGTAATACGTATAGGCACTGCTGTGCTTGTTGCAGACATGGCGGCAGTACTGCAACTATATTAGTGGATGGAGTAGATGCTATGCATATGCGGAATATACGCTTGGCTAGGCGGTGAAGACCCAGCCGCACATCTATATGCCATTTACTATAATGTTACAGCTATGTTTGTTGTCAGCATATGCTATATAGAAGGTATGGATATATAACCTACACTATGGAGTTGACAGCAGATAATATGGATGCAGGATTAGGTGGGTCTAGTTTATGCTTAGTATATGCATACTCTTTACGTTAAGCTCTTCTGGCACCTACTTGTGTTGTCTTATACCGTCACAGCTGGGGCTGCTTTAGGTTAGTATATGCTATGGATATACGGCGCTTGGTTTACTTACGCCTTCCACCTACTACTGCTGCTGTGGTGTATGCTTTGTCTATTATAAGCATATACCTTATATATATGTTCTCTATAACTAACCTGGTATTACCTAGTTAGGGTTAGGGTTAGGGATTGGGCCTATATACTTCTATTAGTATATGCTTCTTATAGGTATATATAAAGCATATGCTTACTATAGTGGTAGCCAAAGGTGCTAGGGTTGTTCGCGCTGGCTACCTACGGATTGTCAAAATCTATAATTAAGAGGGTGCTTATGGTGAGCGTAAGTAGGGCGTATATAAGAGTAAAGTTTGGTGGTTAAAATTAACTAGTACTATGTCAGCATATGCAACGCTTATATATGGGTTATGCAGGACATACCCGTGGTGTGTACTGTGGTGGTGTTGTGGAGAAGTTATAGTGCGACCGCTATTGTGGATATGTGACACGTATGCATAGGCTATGTTTTAATGACTTAGCTCGCGTATTTTATACTGCAGCTAGTAGGATGCATATGCCCTGCATATGCATATTAAGTGTTATATTATATTTGTTATTTATCAAATACTTTAAATTCTATATATTAAAATTTTTGGGTATATGCGCTGCATATGCATAAACTTAGTGGGGTGAGTGGGGCTAAAAGTTAAGCAGGGTTAGAAGTTAAGCAAGGTTACAAAGTTAAACTTAAAGTTCTGACCCCGTTGAACTTTGTGACCTTGCCGAGCTTTCCTGTAACCTTGCCGAGCTGCGACCCCGTTATCCTATAAGGTAGTGTTAAACTAAAAATTTAGGTCAGGAAAACTCGTATAAATGTTGATCTGCGAAGAAAATGAGGCTATATATACGGTAGATGAGTTATAGGCACGATAGGTAGATGCCCTACCCCCTTTTAGGATACTCGGCCACGCATTAGCCTTCTTTTTCCTACTTATTAATCAAACACGTGACTCTATGTATAACAATACCATTGGTATTACGATATGGTCGGCCGTACAACCCGCATCGTTATAAAGAGTTTTAACTGTATATTATTTTTATTACTTAAGTATTTTTAGGTCTTATAATCATTTTCATTAAAAAAAAGGGTTAAAATTATTAGAGCTCTATATAATTTTATAGAAAAATACTAGCTAATATATATAAAACCTATATAGATCTATAATAGATACCTTAGGACACCTATTACAGCCAAGAGGAGTAGTGTAATTGCACTTATATACAACACTAGGTTGCTAAATATTAAATATTAATATTATAATATCCGTATAAGCCAAGATAAAGATATTATATATCCGCACCATAAAACGGCTAACTATGGCATTATATACTACATACTAAGAAGATTATATACCGGCTAGAGATAATATTAATAAAGAACCTGCTTAATATAATAAAACAAAAACATACCATAAGCCTAAGCATTTAAAAGTCCTCTAGCATATTATTAGTAGCCTTATTAAATCTGTCCTTATAAAGATTATATAGTAAACCATAAGATATCTATGTATTAAAATTAGCAATGCCACCCTATAAAAGCCGCTCTAATTTAAGTTAAAGAATAGCAGGTGCCTTAAACCCAACGTCTCGCATATAACAACGCACAATTAAATTCTAAGCAATTATATTTATAAGTAACTAGATATTAACCGTAGAAGACTTAATTATATAATTGGATATTATCCACTTACTAAATATGTCCTTAAACTCAGCATAAAGAGGTCTAGTATAGCTTATAGTAAGAACGCTCTACCTAAATAGAGAATCTACCCCAAAGGTTAAGTTTCCGCGCGATTAGAGTAGCTCCTTTAGCTAAAGATTTAGTAGTTTATTAAGTTAATTGGCTTTAAAAAAGCTATTTAGCTCTCCGTAATTGTTAATTAACCTATTTATAAGTATAGCCTACTAAAGTACTAAATTACATGCCTCTATTATAATTAACCTCTAGAGGTACATTATTTTAGATATATAGTTATTACTCTTTAATCCGGTAAAGTAAAGGCAAAGGTGGGCAATTATACGCTTTAAAAGGCCAATATCCATATACTTAATGGCATATTTCAATACTTTATATATTTTAACTACCTATAAATACCAAATGTGGTTAAAGAACTCCACGTTAATAATCTAAGCGGGCTGGGTTATAGTAGTAGAGCTAGATGCTCTAAGTAATTAATCTATAACCTAAGAACCTCCACGGGTAGAAGGCTGTAGAGGAACTAATTTATTTGCCTTGCGGCTAACTTTAGAGCTAAAACCTACTACGCGGATATCCTTAATATACTATAGAAACTGCTTAGGTGTTAGGGATCTAATATATCTTTTAACCGCGCCTTCTTTATAGATATTAAGCCTATCGTGGATATATATTAAAAAGAGTATAACAATACGGGTATTAAAACTATACAGTACTAGCTCCTTAAGATAGTAAAAGGGAGGGCACTCTATAGGAATATTTTATCGCCTAAGGTAATTTATATAAGTATAGAGCGTTAAGTACTGCTACATATATTTCTTGTTACGGCACTGTTACAGACCCTAGTCAGGGGCTCGGCCGAGCCGAGCCTTGGCGCCATGTATATAGACGTGTCCTTTCCTTAACCTTCTTCCAGTCCTCGTCTCGGAACTCTCGTTACTGCCTACCAATAGATTCTTGTTCTATTGACTGAGCCCTTTACATTTCTTACCACTAAAGAAAGTCCTTATAATTATATATAGGAAGTTTAACTAGAGGTGCCAAAGACCTAAAATAGGTAGTACCTACTAGTAGCTATTATATAAGAGCGCAGCCTCTACCTACTTCCACTTATAGGTATAGATAAGCTTTATAGTTTTCTAGTTACTATATACTAGATATAATTAGTTCTAGAAATTATTATTGCAATTAAGCTATAGTTGCTTTAGGAAAATTGTCTTAAGTATAAGGTAGTTGCCATTTATAGAAGCCTCGCTCTCTATAATAGGGCCTAGGTTTATATAGGTTGTCTTTATAAATAGCAAAATATTAATCTCTAGTATATGCAGATATTTAAGCTTAGTGTTAAATTTAAAAGTACTATTTATAGTAGCTAGATAGGCGCTTTAGAGAGTATCTATAATTATAAAAATAGATATCTAATTTTAAACGCTATTATATATATTACTTAGCGCCTTAGTAATATCCTTAATCTAAAGCTATACCTAGTTATATAGTATACTTTAAAGAAGGCCACTAGGGGGAATATAAGATCTATAGATAAGCTTTCTAATAGTATAGGAATAGAAAATACTAGTGTCCCTAATTACCTAGTGTTATATTTGCTTAAGGTAGTTAAAATTATTATATATAATTGTAACGGGCGTTCCTAAAAGGTACATATCAGATAAAACAGATAAAGGTTCCACTAATATCCCACTAATATCCTAGAGGAGACATAGTCAGATAAACAAGGGGCAAGGGGTTTTATTAATGTCTCAAAAGGATTATATAGGGAGCTGGTTCTCCTATAAAGAAGAACCAGTAATTAGTCTCTAAATAAAAGAAGTTAGAAAGCATTTGTCCTTTAATACATAAAGCTTATTCTACCTTTAACTCACCTTTTACTTACCTGTAACTCTTATTCTATACTATTAATTAAATAACCATATATTCTAGTTAGACTGGCCTCTTACAATTCTAATTGCTTATAATCCTTTACAGAAGGAACATACGGCTATTAATTAACGATAATGGGCTATACCTCCTTACCCCCTAAAACGACGCCCTTACTATAAGAGGCTGCCAGAGTCTTCTTAGAGGAGCGCATCCCCTTTACTTACAAAGGAGTAGACTAGAAAGCCACAGCTAGTCCGTCTAACCATTTAAGACCCTTAGGAACAATTACCGCTAGGAAGTTATTAGAGCGGTTGCTATATGAGACCCTATAAAAGATAAAGGAGTTGGAGATATAATTAAGATAAGTATATTAAGACTACTAAGGACAATTATAAGGATAATTGGGAGAAGTATAGACACCCTAGACACGAAGCGGACTTAAAGGGGTAACGCTATACTACGCTATAATATTAAAAAAAACCTAAATTCCATATAAAGGAACCTAATAAGTATAATGGTAATAGTCTCCGGAACTATAATTGTTTTATCTATTAATACAAAATTAAGTTTTGGCTGGACCCAAAACGTTACTCTAATAAGTATAATTAGATATTAATTGCTTCTACCTTTCTGCATAGCACTGTTAAGAGTTTATAGATATGCTATAAGAAGAAACTTACTATACCCCCTAAATTTAGCAAACTTAAGTCCTGGTTAGTTAATTAGATATAAGACCCTACTAATTAAGGGATAGATTATAACTAGTAATACTATAATACCAAACAGCAAGAAGGCTAGAGTGTAGTCCAGTTTATAAACTACTTAGAAGAACTAGAAGATAATATACCCTACTTAGACCTATAGGATAACGCTATATAACTTCACCAGCTACTTGCCAAGTTATAACCTAAGATTTAACAGGTTATATAGGAGAAGAGCAAAATTCCTACCTCCTAAGAAAAACTTATTTCTAAAGCTACTTAAATTAAGAACACTAAAAGAGACTATTTAGGGAAGCGAAAGGAACAAGACGCTAATAATAAAGAGCGTAGAACTAGACCTAGCTTTAATAAAAGGGGTAAATTCTAACCTAACCACTCTATAAAAGGATAACGTAAGTAGGCTTTGCAACCCCAAAGCAACGCTAGTTAACCCTAGAATAATAATAGGCAGAAATTGTGGAACCAAGAGTTATGTAGCTGTTATCACTGTAGCAAGAAAGGCCATATATAGCACTTCTGCCAGTAGAAGAAGTAAGAGGATATTTAATTAGGAAAAGAGAGAGCCTAGTAGATCTTTACTTCCTTATACTAGGCTAGCAAGAGAAGGAGGGAGTAAGCTACCGCATAGTTATTCCTGTCTCTATTTAAGTTAATAATAAATAGGTAATATAAGACTGCCTTATAGACAGCGGCGCGACTATAGGGTTTATTTCTTAATTACTAGTAAAAGAATTGGATTTAGACCTTAGTGTCTTATAGATACGCACCGTTTAAAGCATTAGAGGTTACTAGATTCCGTACTATAGGGAACAAACTTTTTCCGTGGCTAGCTAAGACCGCAATAGTCTATAGAATACGCAGGAGATGCGCTTCTGCGCCGCAGAAATTAAGGGGTATAACCTTGTTTTAGGATACCTATAGCTTTGCCAAGTCAATTTAGATATTAATTGGCCTTCTGCCTTGTATTGACACCAGAAGTCTTAACCGCGTATTATAGTTAAAGATTAAAAGACTTTCTTAAGCTATATATAAGAAGAAGGGTGGGTATATACTATATATACTACTCTTAACCCCAAAAGTGGGGACGCGGAATATTTATTTTTAAATGTCCAGCTATACGCAGTTAAGGAACTAGAGATTCTATAGGAATATACGGACCTAAAGGATGTTGCTAATAAGGAAGCTGCGTATACCTTACCTAACCCTATGTTGGTAGAGTATAAGATAGATATAGGAGATAAGGAACCTCCTTTCGGACCACTATACAACCTATTAGAAAATAAGCTGGCAGTATTACGTTAGTATATAGTGGATAATCTTTAAAGAGGATGGATTTAGCCTTCTATAAGCCGGGTAGGGGCACTAATTATATTTATACCTAAGAAGAATAAGACCCTTTACCTTTATGTTAACTATTAGGCGCTAAATAAGATTACTATAAAGAATTGCTACCCGCTACCCTTAATAGGGGAGCTTATTAACAGGCTATTAGGCGTAAAGATATTTATAAAATTAGATCTAAAAGATATATACTATTAAATCTGGATTAAAGCCGGCAATAAATAGAAAACGGCGTTCCAAACACGGTACGGCAACTTTAAGTACCTAGTAATACCATTTGGGCTTACTAATATACTGGTGATATTTCAGGCCTATATTAATAAGGTATTATTAGGCCTATTAGATATAATATATATAGTCTACCTTAATGATATTATAGTCTACTCTAATAACTATAAAGTATATACGTACTATATATAAATAGTACTATATATAAATAGTACTAGAAAAACCATAGGAATATAAGCTCTATATAAACCTAAAAAAATACTTATTTTATATTACTAGCATTAATTTTCTAGGCTTTATTATTAGCGTTAACGGGGTATTAATAGAGAAAAGCCAGGTTGACGCTATTAGGGAATAGCTATACCCTATAATATTTAGGGAAGTATAGATTTTTATAGGCACGGTAAACTTCTACTAAAGGTTTATTGTTTATTACTTATAAGTAATGCTCCTAATTACCAATCTGCTAAAGGGATCTAAGGATAGTAAAAAGTTAGGACCCTTTATATTTGGGGAAGCTACTAAGCAGGCTATAGACTAGTTAAAGGATTTATATATATTGGCGCCTATCCTAATATACTTCTACTAGGAGCTATATATATACCTTAAAATAGATGCATCTAGCTTCGCCCTAAGGGTAATTATATCTTAATTAAAAGACGGAGAATAGCATTCTATAGAATTTTAGTTAAGGAAAATAACCCCTATAGAGTAGCGTTATATAACGTATAACTAGGAGCTGCTTACAATAGTTACAGTAATAAAGTACTGGTGACATTATTATATAGGAAGCAATTATCCCATTAAAGTCCTTACAGACTATAATAACCTAGAATACTTTATAACTATAAAGGTGTTAAGCAGTTAATAAACCAGATAGGCAGAGGCACTATTATAGTATAATTTTAAAATTATGTACCGCCTAGGAAAGACAAATCCTACTAATAGGTTGTTAAGACGTCCGGATTATAAAATAGGGAGGATCTAGGATAGTATAGGGGAAATAATCCCTATATTGTAAAATTTACTTAAGAAGAAAGAAGAATCCTTCCCTGGAACTATAGAATTCTACAGTAGGGCAGAGGTCCTAGCAATATAGCTATAAAGCACTATAATAATAGAGCCGCAGGATATAGTTATAGACTAGGTTATAGACTAAGCAGACATTATAAAGTTAGCGTACCCTAGAATTAGCAAGAATTCTATAGGATGTGCTAGAGGTATTACGGCACCTTTAACTTAATGGCGCATTAGCTGTAAGTTTCCGGATCCAGATGGGATAGGTAAGATGCCTATTTATAGCATAGCATACTATACAATGGTAGGAGAATCTACTAGCACTAATAGTTTAAAATGTCTTATGCTATGCCTAGGGTCCGTAATAGCGGCGGGTAAAATAGAAGTAAGTAATCTATATAAAACCTTTCCGGATCTTCTTCTTTAAGCATAATAGAGGGACGCCTTTATTGCTAGAGAGAGGTGGAAAGATATAGTAGAGACTAACTTGGCTGGAGTTACTAAAAAGCTATAGTAGTAAGACTAAAAGGGTGCTATATATATCCTAAAGAACTAAATGGTTTAAGATAAAATTCTAAAGGTTTTCTATAACAACCCTCTTAGGGATTACTATGGTGCTAATAGGACCCTTAAGGCCGTTTAAAGGAAATACTTTTAGGATGGAATGTCTAAAGAAGTTAAGGACTATATATTAAGATATAATACGTGCCAAAGGGTATAGATATCTAGGCATTACCTATATAGTAAGTTATTAGTGCTTTCTATTCCACAGGGACCTATATTAGAATTAATAATAGATTTTATAATAGGCTTACCCCCTACCAAAATAAGAACTAGAGAGGTTGCTAATGCTATCCTAGTAATTATTAACAGGTATACAAAGTTTTTAGGGTACTTTACTATTATAATAATAATTACAGCAGCAGAACTGGCAGACCTGTTTTTAGAATAGTAGCTCTTATTTAGTATGCTAAGGGAAATTATATCTAATAGAGGTACTCTATTTAACAGCACATTTTAGTCTTTATTCTATCTCTTATTAAAAATATAGCAAAAGATAAGCACTACCTTCTATCTATAAATAGATAGGCTAATAGAGCGTCTAAATGCGTTGTTAGAACACTACCTCTGCTGCTATATTAATTATTAATAGGATAATTAGCTATTATAGTTGGCTTTAGCGTAATATATATATAACATAAGTGTCCATAGTAGTATAAAAATGACCCCTTATAAAGCACTGTTTGGGGTAAAAGTAAATAACCCCTAGAATGTTAAGGACATTGTTCCTAAAAGAGAGGCACTAGCGGCGTCCAAAAGAATTAAGTAAATAAGAATTTGTAGAGAAGAACTTAAAAAGCACTTGCTAAACGCCTAAGCTATATAAAAAAGGTACTATAATAAAAAAAACATACGCCTAAAGAATTTAAAGTAGGAGACAAAGTCTTACTATCTATAAAAAAACATCCAGATAAAACGCATTAAGAAGAAGCTAAACTACCAGTAGCTTAGACCCTTTAAGATAGTTAGGAAAACTAAAGGAAATTAAGCCTATAAATTGGAATTGCTAAAATTATATCCAATATATTATATATTTTATGTTTCCTTATTAGAGTTATACTAGAAAAGAGACGGTGTAGAACCGCCCCTACCTAGTAAAATTAATAGGGAACTAGAATGGAATGTAGAAGATATTCTAGACTAAAAATAGCGTTAGAGGAAATGCGAAATTTTAGTTTGTTAGGAAGGATACTCCTAAGTATATAATAGTTAGGAACCTAAGGAGCACCTTTAGCTAAGATATAATATAGCAATTAAAACTTTCCTAAAGACCACAAATTAGGATTTAGTAATGGTTCTGGATATACCACAGGCAAGATAATAGGGAAGACCCTATAAATTAAAACTATAAGGTTAAGTATAGGCATTAGAAATAGGAACGTTTTACTATTATAATAGGGATCTTAGAATCCTGTAAGAGAAAGCTATAAAGATCTATATAAGAACTACTAGAGATACTATCTAAAGAAGACGCTGTTTAAGAATAAGCAGTAGTACCAGGAAAAGGGGCCCTAGGGATTTAGAAGGTTTCCCTAGGGATAAAAGGAGAGTATCTAGTCTGGTACTAGAGATATATAAAGAGGACCAAAAAGATATAGAGTAAAGATTTAGAAATTTTAAGAAATTACAAAGTACCTATAAGAATACCACCCGTTTATTATATACGGAGATTATAGCGGTATGCTGCTTTTATATAGACTGTCACTAAAAATAAGAATAGAGGTATCCCTAAAGTATAAAGTTGATTTCTAGTACTAGGGCATCCTAGAGGCACTAGAGAGGCACTATATAAAGCTATCCTATAAGAAGAAAGAAAGAATAAGATAATAACTTAAATACTAGAAGTAGTAATAGGAGCCTCCTCCTCTATCTTAATGTTATTATTAGTAGTATTATTAGCACTCCTATCCTTAGAAGCATTAGTATTCTTACTAATATTCTTCTTAGAGTGGCAGGAACTAGATGGACTACTATGGCTAGGGGACTGGCGGGGAGAACGTTTATCTTTATTACTATCCTTAGTATTATTCCTAGGTTCTAAATTAGCATCTAGGTTAGAATTAGAAAGTTAATAACTAAAGAGTTAGTATAGTTCCTAAACATATTACTAAAGAGACTTACCTAGCTAGAAAGGCCCACGTAAGAGTATAAATATTATTATTTATAAGAACAAGCTGCTCACATATGCGCTCCTAGATACTATGTGTTTAAGATTACTACGTCTCTATAGTAGTAGAAACCCTTATTAAATTAAAAAGGCTGTAAGTAATGGAAGACACCTTCTATCCCTGTCTTTTACTATTTTAATATAAATAGAAATCCCTAATAGCGTGTTAGAGCTAGTAAGCCTTATATATATAAACAGCGGGGATTTAATATAGTTAGTAAAATCTAGAATAGGATGGAATAAGAAATACTAGAATATAGGTCTTCCTCTAGCTGTAATAGTAAGAACACTTAGATCTGTTCTTGATAGAGTGCGGTATCTTATAGGTGTTGGTCACACAGGGTGACTCACCAATAACGACTACTCGAGTAGGTTACAGTGATGTTGGTTAATAGCTTCTTCTATTGGAATAAGGAAGGGCGAGGAGCTTAAAACTCCTCGCCACGCTAGTGCCGCGGCGTCATATAACGGCCGCTTGCCTAATTCCCGACACTAGCAACTCTTCTTTTGTGGTTGCCATCTATATACAAATACTACTTAACTAGCATAACAAATATCGATCCTCCTTACTTACTATTGCCACCGCAATATAAGTCTCGCTGTCCTAAAATTTGCCTCTTAGCACGTGGTGCTTTCTTACTTGGAGTCGCGGGTGGATATCGTGTCAGGGCCGCCAAGGCGCTAATTATAAGCAAGCCAATAGCGATTTTCTGTGCCGGGCATAAAAAATCCTAATTGGCTGCTCTTAAATTGCTATATCTCCTACTCCCTTTTAACCTAACCTTTAACTCGTACACGCAGAGTATTTGTGTTAACGAACGTCTCTAGTGCCTTATTTGGGTTTGCCTTTGTTATCACATCTACTAGGTTATCTTGGCCATTAATCTACTAGATCTTAAAGAGTTCTTAACGCTTATAGGATTACTAAAGTGCTATAATATTAATTATAAGACGCTTCTCCTTTATAGTACCAAGCTTAACTAAATACTTGTAGAGGGAATATAAGTCAGTGCATATAATTATAGGGATAACGGGGAGTTTAAGTCAATCTATAATTATCTTTAGGGTAGTTCTAATTACAATTACTATATTAACTCCGCCAACTATTCCATATATCTCTAATGCTAGAACACTTTGGGTAATATACTTGCTCTTAGTTAAGCTTTAATAGATAAAATTACCATAGATCGTAAAGTCATTCTCTCTAGTAGATTTATTTATAATAATAATCTTATATCCTAGCTAGGAGCTAAAATCTTTATTATTTACAAACAATCCATTAATAAATACAAAGAGCTTAGCGGTAGGAAGATTAATAGGCATATAGAGTAGTCCCCAATCAAGATAGTTTATTTACCAGGAAAGACGCTTATTTAGGGTAAGAATATTATCCTTAGTTAGTTCCTGGTGTTAAGCGGCAATAAAGAGATTAAATAAAGCCTTAGGTTAATAGATAAAAGCAATATAAGCTCCATAAGCGCGTTACTCTATATATCCTTGCTTTAGAGAATTAACGTCAATAACGTCAATCTTCTTGCCTTAATCTTTCTGGCGCAAAGCAATAGAATCCTTATTTAGGGAGAGGATGCATCTATTAAAAAGTAATAGTATTGTTAAATTAAGCTTTTCCTTTAGCTTTATTATGAGATTTGCCTTTACTAGCTTATCTTCTTTAAGAGCTAAGAATTGGTTGTCTCCTAAGATAATTGTATTATTAGTTTACATGCTAATAATTCCAAATGGAGTTCCCATAGTTGTAATAAGGAAGCAGGGATTAAATATAGAAGTAGTTATTAAGAGCTTCTCTTTATAGTGCTTGCTATAAGTAGCCCACCAATAAGTTCTTGCCTCTGCAATTCTATATAATGGCTTAAGTATAACCATAATTATATCTTCGGGATATTAGTAGCGAATTTGCTCTAGAAGGTATGCCAGTATTAAGCGCTAAAGGCGCATCTCTAATTAGGTATAGGCCTGAGTAATATCTCTTAAATAAACCGCCATTCTATTCTTTATTAAGGAGGGAGCTAGCGCAATAATAACTCGCTAACTAGCTTATTAAATTATAGGGGATTATATAAGAATCACTTCCTTGCCGTTATTATTATAACCTTAAATAACCAGTCTTAACTTCTTAAATAGGGTGTTAGTAGCTTTACCCTTAATCTCGTTAACCATTCTTAACTTAAAGATGCGAACTCTATTAAACTTAGTAGGGTTATACTTCTTAAATTTAAAGACTTCTCTTGTAATAAGACCGTCAATCTCCTACTTATTAGATACTTGGAAAGGAGCTCCTAGAGTTATAATATAGCCTTCCTTTTAGAGCTGTTTTGCGAGCTTAAAGTCAGCCTTCTCTTTAGCTATTATAAAGGCCATTAATAACTTATCTCTACTCTTAATAGCGGTAACAAATTGCTCTTTAAAATTAATAAGGTGTTGGCAATTTTATAATCCCTTTAGGCGACCTCTACCGCGTTATAGTTACGGCATATCTGCTATAATTGCATTAGGATTATAGTCGCCTTCTAAAGTACATTAATTATAGTTCTCCTCCGGGGTATCCTCTAGGGTATCCTATAAAGGCTCAGAACTGTCGTTTCTGTAGTAGGGCTTAACAACAGTTAAGCGGAATTAAGTGGGTCTATAGGGCATCTAAAGAGTGCAAGTCTAACCATTAATTATAATAAGTTTATATAGGCCTAACCATCCTCCCTTTTTACGCCATACGCGTACCTTAGATTAGAGTGGCAGATTAAGCGTAGTTAAGGTATTTAGGCCATTTCTTATTCCTAGTACGTCGTTAACCTAGCGCGTGGCGTAGAGACGTCGCACCTCTTTTATTACTTTGCGAATAGCCTCTGCTCGTTACATAACAGATAGGGATAGTGGAGAATTATTAGTTATTTAAGGGTAGGCGCCAAAGACTAGCAATATAGGTACAAGCCCATCTGGGCCAGCGGAATTATTAATAGCCTTAATAGCTATCTATAAAATAAGCTCTTTGCTAGCGCCCTCTAGTTCTAAAGAAATAATCTTATATACTTGTTATAATGGCGTGTAATATTGTTCTACTTTTCTAACACTATTATATGCCTTAATAGGGACTTCCTTAACCTTAATTTCTATTGCCTTCACCTATTGCTGAAACTCTATAGATAAGAAGTTCCTTCCTACATTATAAATAACTCGATTAGGGGGTCCTAGGTAGATATTAATCTAGTATAATTAAAGAGTATCCTATACGTTCCTAGCTAATATATCCTTTAGGAAACGTGCGGCTTAGAAGGAGGTTAAGAGGTTAATAACTTAGAGTACTAGCTTGCCACTAAGATACATAATATTAATAATAATACAGAAGTTAAAGTTATAGTTATCTTTAAGGGTGAACTTAAATTGGCCAGGGGACTTCTAGTTCATTTAGCAGTAATAGTAGTACTTTATAAGATACTTAATTGTTTTAGCCTTAACTTTATAACCTACTCGCTAAAGAACCCTAAGCAATCTATAAACTAATGGGTAACTAAAGCAATGGTATAGTTAACGTAACTCCAACTCAGTTAAATGGCTCTAAGCAACGCTCCTTTCTAGCTATTAAAGGAGCAACTAAGGGTAACCCTACTTGCGTACAACGGGCACCCAATTCTCTTCCTAAACAAGTATATTCTTAAGGTTATTAAGCTTAACGCCTAACTTATCCATATCTTGGATGCAGAATAGAAACGGGGTGTTCGTAGGAATAATATAGAAAGTGATATATCCTAACGGAGTTTGGACCTTAATTGTGCCAAAGAAGATTATAGTACCCTTGCTAAAGCGAATTGTATGTTGGCCTGCCGTTAATTAGTCGATCTAAATAGAGCTATTAAGCTGCTAAAGAGCTCGAACTTAAGGTTCTCCTACTATAGATACTCCTGCGGCTCTAGTATCTGGTATAATACTATAGAAGACGTTCGCCGAGTATCTATTATTAAAGGAGAACGCGGAACTTTCTTTTGGCTTATTAAAGATATCTAACTTTATAACAGAATGGAGTGTAGATTAGTTATTAAGGACAGCAACGGTTTGTGTGCTATTTACCTTACCATACTCGGTAAAGTATTGGTTGGGAGAGTAGTCCTTAATTTCCATATCTATAAGGAGCTGTTTGGCCTTATTAACCTTACCCTTAAGATCTTCTTCGCCTTTATATTAAACTAGGAAGCTTTAGAAGTAGGCTATAATAACCTTATAATTTCTAACGTTTTATGCGCTCTAGCGAAACTTATTATATGCCTCCTTTTATCTATTAAGAGGGTGCCTAGTTAACTAGCAATTTAGCTTCTTACAAATATAGCATTTCTTCTATTAATTGTTTTAAGATAAACCTCTATAAGGACCTCCACAATTACTTTATAGTTAACGTTAATTGTATCCTCTACCGTATTCCCTACCCTGGCCACTATATGTTCAATTAGTCTAGTTATAATTATGTTAGTCAGTCGGGTCAATTAAAGTAGGTTGGGGTTAGGTGTTAAATTACTATACTTTTTAAGAGCGTAGAGCGGTGCTAATAGAGGATCTTAATTAAGCACATACTCCTTTATAAGTATTTACAGGATTAAAGAGGGCAAGGTTGCATTCTTTAACACCTTAGTATACGCTAATAACTTAATCGCGTAGGCTAAAGTCCTCTTAATATAATTCGGATAAACTATGCTAAATTATCTAAAGTTAATTAAAGAGCTTTTAAAGACAATTAAGTTGAGAGGCATCTAGGTTTATAGCAATAATTCTTAAAAAGGTAGTCTCTCTCTACTCCAATATATACTGCTGCTTATTCTCTTCTATTTTAAAGTGGCATCTTGTCTTATATATTATTCGGTTAAAATCGTATCCTTTTCCTACCAAACGATCATAATAGAAGGTACTGGCGCGGCCCTTAAGTATAACGGAATAAGCATTATAATATTGGTTAGGTTCCAGTCCAACCTTCTAGCAACAGTTATAGAAGATACGCAGCTTTAAATTAAGGATATTATACAGTTCCCCGCCAAACCTCTTCTCCTAGTCCGAATAGAGTTTCATAAGCTCTATAAGCATTTTTAAGGTGCCTCCAAGCGGTATTAGGCCACGTTGAAATTGCATTAGAGATTAAGGTAGGGATTGCTTTATAGGCTGCAGTGGAGATACAGAGCTTAATGGAACACGGTATAGTACCTAATCTTCCTGTAGCAGAGTTTAAAGGTTATTAAATCGTAAAGCAAGGGGGTCTTGCGCTTGCTCTTAGGGGGCAGTAGTTAAAGTTACGGGTTAAATTAGTGGGAGCGATAGGTACGGCACATAAGAACTTATACCTAGAGCAATAGAATTAGAACGTGTCTCTATTAGTATATTATTTAGATTCCATCGTGAGTTAAGCTTCTTTATATTACGTAGTTAGTGCTTAATCTCTTATAGAGTCCATTTATGCTCTTCTTTTACGTTAATAACTTGCTCCTAAATATTGTCTCTAATAGTGTCTCTATCTATAGGGACAAATACTCCGTTCTCCTAAAGGAAGTTATAGAAGTCTTATACAATATTCTTCTTCGCGAGGGCCTATATTTCCTTTATCCATCCAACAAAGTCCTCCTTTATGCAATACCATAGCACAGTATCGTTGTATTCGCTGTCTGTGTATTATACTATACAGTATAGTAAGAATCCGTTCAGGTCCTGTTGCTTAGCGTTTATAGGGTCGATGTCTTTATCCTATATCTCTGGGTTAATATCGTTCTTATACTTCTTCAGGTAGGTCAACGCCATAATAGGAGTAGAATTAACGGGGTGTCGTACGTCAAAGGTAGGTAGGATTTTCGGCTTTATAGGATCTCGTAGGTTTGCTATTAAAAGGTAGGCAATTTAAGGCGTAGTCGACGCGTTTCGGACGTTAACTTAGGACCCTAGGTTTAGTAACACTTCTAACCTAAAGTACTCAACCAAATCTTCGTAAACGCGATTATTCTATGTAATAGACGCAACTTGGTATCTCCTAGTACTTAGTGACACTTCTATTACTGGTTTTCCGCAAGCCTAAGGTAGCATAGTATCGCCAGGAACCCCTGCACAAGACTATCTCTTCTGTTAATAACCTAGCTGCTTTGTGGTTAACTGTGTGTTCAACCACTAATCAGTGTTGGTCACATAGGGTGACTCACCAATAACGACTACTTAAGTAGGTTATAGTGATGTTGGTTAATAGCTTCTTCTATTGGAATAGGGAAGGGCGAGGGGCTTAAAACTCCTCACCACGCTAGTGCCGCGGCGTCACGTGACGGCCGCTTACCTAATTCCCGACAATAGGTATAGGATGGGTCTAATATAAGCGCGTAAACGCAACAACGGTAGCACTTTAGAGAAACTACTGTAGGAGTAATAGAAGTAGTCTACGGTGCCAACGGAGTAGGGATAACACTGCCGCCAGTCTGGGGACGCGCAGTATAATTATAAGCCATTATAAGAAAACACTATAAGAAGTTAGTATTATTAAAAAGATAAAATGGGGATCCTGTTACCTATAGACGCGTTATAAAAAGAGAATAGAGTAGTGGTGGAAAGAATAGCTAGAGATATGGAAGCTAAAAGCTAAGATATAATAAAAAACAGTCTACTAAAAGGCGAGATAAATAGTGTTGTTAATGGAAAGACGCGTAAAAGACGACAGCTTATAAACTGGAAGAAATTAATATTAAGACGTTATTATTAGGACCTATTTTAGGTGAATAAGGATAGTGGCTAGTTAACGCGTTGTATAGGACAACCTCTAGATTAGCTTATAACAAATTCTTATAATAAGGAAGATGAATCCTATCTAATTTTTATTATTATTATTAAAGTTTTATTATAAAGGCACTATAAAGAGCTATAGTGGAAGAAGAGTAGAGGAATAGAAGATAAAGTAAGGTTCTATACTAGTAAAGAACCAGTAATAAGCTATATTATAGAGTACCTTTCCACTAAAGAACTTCCCTAGTAGTTTTAGTTAGAACTCTATAAGAGTTTATTAAGAGGTAAAGTCTTAGAGGACTAAAACCCTTAAAGGGGAGGCAATTATAATGGGTGTTCCTAAAAGGTATATATTAGATAAGATAGATAAAGGTTTTACTAATATCCTACTAATGTCCTAGAGAAGATATAGTTAGATAGATAAGGGGTAAGGGTTTTATTAGTGTCTTAAAAGGATTATATAGGGAGCTGGTTCTCCTCTAGAGAAGAACTAGTAATTAGTCTCTAAATAGAAGAAGTTAGAAAGTATTTGTCCTTTAATATATAAAGCTTATTCTACCTTTAACTCACCTTCTACTTACCTATAACTCTTATTCTACACTATTAATTAGATAACTATACGTTCCGGTCAGACTGGCCTCTTATAATAATATAGATGTTATTAAAAGCGGATATTAATTAGAGGTAAGTCTTTAGTAATATTAGCACTAGTATATCCGCTACTAGTATTATAACCTTCCTTAGAGCGTTTAGCTAATCCTATCTTCTAGCAGTTAAGTATCTTATATTCGTTAATAAGCCCTAGTCTATAAAGTAGTAATAAAACTTAACGCTTTGTACTTATGCCTTAAAGATAAAGACTAAGAAGCCAAGTAAAATAGTTAGTAAAGCTTTAAGCGCGGCCTAATAAAAAGATAGATATAAGAAGAATAACCTACCCTAGGTATAGATTTCGCTATTTATTATTTCTTAATTATACTAATAATCCTTCCATTAGTTGGTAGAGTAGAGGGGCATATTAGCTAATTTACCTATAACCCTTTAAGAGTTAAACATCTTTAAACTCTAGATCTAATTTCTATAGGCTAAAGATAACTATCTTCTACTAAAGATTATAAAGCTCTTTATAAAGGATATTAATAATTATATTAACTAGTTCTAAAATAAATATCTACAGCCTCCTTAATTATATTACGAGTTTCTTTATCCCCTAAAAGGATAGTAATAAGATTCCTTGCCTTTTTTTATTATTATGGCTCGTCTTCTACTAGTACTAAGCTCTAGCCATGCTAAAAAGAGATTACTAAAGGACTATCGCCACTCCTGTAAAAGCCCAGTAATAACTCTAACTTTCTCTTTTTTTATTACTAGGCGTAATATCCACTTAGCGGATGCTCCGGTTAGCGTTTATATGGGCGCCCGCTAGTTAACTAGTGTTACAGTATATTTATAGTAGGGTTAAGTAATTTAATTATTTGATATCGTAGGGGCGGATAGGGTAGATATATTTATTAATTATAGAGCTAGTTCTGCAGATTAATTTAACGGTATTTCTAAGACAAGAGCTATTATGAGGGTAGAGATTAATTTTGTTAAAGAAGATAACTGTTTCTATATATAAACAAGTTGGTTAGCCCAGCAAAAATCGCGAAAGTCCCTCAGACCATAGAATCAACCTTTTGATTCTATGGTCTGAGGGACTTTCGCAAGGTTTCTTAGGCGATCCGACTTGTTTTGTATGTAGAACAGTCACCTTCTTCAACGAAATTAATCTACACCTCCACAAAAGCTATTATCTCAGAAATACCATCAAATTAATCCGCAGAAGCAGCTCTATAATCGATGAACTTTTGGGCCTTATATATACACCCGTTGCGACGTCCGTTATGACGTCCGTTGCCTAAATTTGTATAGGGAGATATATAATCTTTAACAAAGTTAATAAAGCTACCTACGTAAGGTCTAGGGCCGCATATAGGCTTAAAATGATCGCAAGAACCAGCTCTATAATAAATTAATTTTTAGGCTTTATATATGCAATATCTATTGCAATATCCGCGAAGTCGGAGGTCTTAATAACGATTTTTTTTTTGGTGAAAATTGTAACGGAACCTAGTAGCAAGAACTACAGTGGGTCCTATTATTGGGCTAGGTATATAGGTATAAACAATAAGTCAACAACGTAATAACAACTGGTGGAGTGGTTGCCTAACAGATTAACTCTAATTGTATTCTAAAATTCACTACAAGGAGAGAACTATTTATGGTAGAGACTGAGGTCCTTTAAATACACAACCATACTCTTAAGAAATCCTCTCTTGTATATAAGGTACATATTATCTGTCTTAAATATAACGTCCTTTTTATTTAATATAGTTAACGCGTTTAATACTATGTAACCTTAGTTACTATTCCTTGTTATATAGTTTCACTAGTTCTATCCTAGACTATACTTATATTAACTAACTAACTTCCGCCAACTCCTCTCCAAGTAGTTATTGTAACGGGACTAGCCCAGTTACAGTAGAAATGTCTTGGTAAAACACTTAATAGATAAATTCCAACGCTTTAATTAAATTCTGCTAAATTCTGCTAAGTTAATTAAATTCTACTAAATTCCGCTAACTTAATTAATTTCCACTAGTCTCCACTAAATTCCACCAATATAATGGAATTTGGTTGAAACCTATTAAAATCCGCATAGGCTTATGCCCACACGTCTACTGCTAAGACCACGAATATTTAGCTATAAGTTTCCTATATTCCTTTCTCTTCTTTATATAATGTCTTGTTCTCTGCAAGAGCTATATACCCTTAGATTTAGATAGAATTTATATTATTCCTTTAAATCTTCCTTAAAGCCTCTTCGCGCCCTTATATTACGTTGCGTCTATACTACTACCCTTAAAATGGCAAACGAACTTAAATCCGCCACGTTAACTATTATAGCCCTAGTTAGGGAACAAATAACTATAATATAATAGTCCTTTATAGATGCCTTGGCCTAGCAACGAGCTATACTAGAAGCCCAGTATTAGCAATTAATTAAAGTAATACGTAAAGAACTCTATGATGCCAAAGTACTCGCGTTAGAAACCCCAATAGCAACACCTATAAACAAGATTAAAATAACTGTATGCAAACCTGGCCTGTTAAATATAAACCCTAAACTAGTAATAGTAGCTTAACCTATACCTATAATAAACCTAGTACCTATTATAAAATTAGAAAAGCTTCCTAACCCTTTAATATTTAATAGAAATTAAAATAACCTGTGCCCCTTTATAACTAAGCTCCGTCTTAAACTTTTAATAAACTATAACCAATACCCTACTAAAGCTAGCAAGATTAGCTATGGAATGTCTTATTTAAACAAAGACGCTGCACGAACTATAGACCCATTCTTCTATAATAGCATCTTTATTAATTTTAAAACCTTTATCTCTCTGTTAAAACAAATATATAATGACGCCAGCTGTAAACATACTGCTGTTACCAAACTTGAAAACCTATAATAACAGAACCGAGAATTTACTAGCTTCTTTTTGGAATTTTTAGACCTTGTTGGTAAACTGGATTGGAATAAAGCTGCTAAAGTTACTGCCCTTTAATGAGCTATTTCGGATAAAATTAGAGCATAGTTAGTAGGTAGGGAACTGCTAAAGGACCTACCTAAATTTGCTATAATATATTAACGAATTAATAAGGACCTTTAATATAACAAATAGACTTGTTTCCTGAAGCCAACTACACCTTATATTTAAGACTTTATGAAACCGATATATACCCTAAAACGCGGCCCTTTTCCGAAACCTACGCACGACCCTATAGACCTCGACGCCACTCAATCCTACGTATCCTTAAGAACCGACGAATAAAGAACTTAAGCCGCAAATAGAGAATGCTTTGGATGTGGTAGAAAAGGATATATCTAAAGGAATTGCCGAACTTACCCTTTTAAAAAAGTCCGCCGTAGTTCCTCCCACTCCTTAAATCGCACTCGCTCTTTAAGCTATACTTGCTCCTTAACTTATACTCGTCCTATAAATTATACCCAGTCGTTATAAAGCATATTACCCTTAACTAACTTAGAAAATAAATTGTCCTAGGGCTAAGTTGCGCCTTAGAATAAGAAGTGGAAGAGTATAAGTGTCTAGGCTCTTCTAGCGCTAATATATAACACAACTCCCTTAATATACTTGGCGAAATTTAAATACTTAGAAAATGGAAGGAGATACAAATCCTTATAGATAGCGGAGCCACTAGTATAGGCTTTATTAATATAAACTATGCGAAAACCTAACGCCTAAATTTAAAGAAACTTAATAAGCCCTAAGGCCTATAAGGCTTTAACGGCAAACCCTTAATATA
>Ga0307507_10003776_pt1 | contig 28406 bp, 10 predicted proteins | sample 7_EM_MG_FD_207223 | JGI IMG/M metagenome (GOLD analysis project Ga0307507, IMG submission 207223) | Populus trichocarpa ectomycorrhiza microbial communities from riparian zone in the Pacific Northwest, United States - 7_EM | ecosystem: Host-associated > Plants > Roots > Unclassified | place...
ATTTTATAATAATAGCCTAAGGGGTTGCTATTTTATGAAGGTTGAAAATTTGCGATATTTTACGATTTTGTATGGGAAAAGGGTGTGCGAGAGGTGGCATTGTGCGCGAGGTGGCACGGACTCCTAAATCTATATAATGCGTGGTTATAAAGATAGGTTTACGTTGTAACTTTTTTTGTGTGGGAGCTGTCTTATCGAAAAATTTGCAGATGATAAGCAAACTGCAGTATATATCAACATATTGAGACAGGAGAGAGGCTGAAGATACCCAGTGCGATCGAATCTATAATATCCTGATATCATAACAGGTAAATTGTTTGCTAGTCGTTCAGCATGAAGAACGGTTACGTGTATCAACCACTTGATCTTTTCACGGACGAGATACGGCTACTCACGCTTCATCCTGGAAATGACGGAGATGGAATCAGTTGCACATTGAGTCATCACAACCTGATGGAAGACCTAAAGTATGAGGCGCTTTCATACACTTGGGGAGAAAACGTAAGCTTACGCCGCATCAATGTTGATGGCATAACCATTTCAGTCACGGCAAACCTTGAAGCTGCCCTGCACCATCTTCGATACCAGCCATTTCCGACTTCTGGGCAGGGTAAAGAGATAAGATCAACTGGAGGTAGGGTATTATGGGTTGATGCATTGTGCATCAATCAACAGGACCCTAGAGAGCGCGGCCACCAAGTCCGGAGGATGGGAAAGATCTTCGGCTCTGCATGGAGAGTTATTGCCTGGCTTGGTGAGGCGAGCGACGATAGTGACACTGCAATGGACTTCGTAAGGAGGATTGAACAAGGCCTCGGCCTCTTTAATGAGTATGGAGAACCTCTTACGCCTAAGGAGACATGGTTGGCGTTGCATAATCTGTGGGCTCGCCCTTACTGGGGACGTGTCTGGATTATTCAAGAGTTGGCATCCGCAATGGTTAAAGAAGAGCCGGTGTGGATACCCCGTTATCATGCGGAAATAGGATGTGGTCGTAAATGGCTGCGACTAAACATCTTTCAGAATGCTTGGAATTACTTGAACAAGTACCTCAATCAACCTTTAGTCCGTGGGAAGGACGAATATGTTCCGGTTCGTAATCTCTTCACGCTTCTCTTCGAATATGCCCATAGGAGACTTAGTTTGAGCGCTTTAATCTCGTTGACGTATACCGCCAACGCAACTGATGCTCGTGATCATTTTTACGCAATCCTTGGACTTGCTCCAGAAAGCGACCAAAGGGCTTTAGTTCCAGACTATACCAAGTCACTTAGGGAAGTTTGCGGCGAGTTTATTAAGCACATTATCGAGAAAGAAAATAAACTGGACATTCTCACTTTCGGTCACTCTAGCCCCGAAGCAGATTTACCTACATGGGCACCAAACTTTAGGAGCCTCTCACGCAGTGCCAGTATTCGGTGGCATCCATACTGGAAAAACTTTTGGGCGTCAGGAAAGGACGGCCTACATCGACCACAGGTTATGTTTTCGAATCACTTGACCTTTCTCGGGGTCGGGGGCTTTTTAGTTGATCAGATCGTTACTGTTGACGGTCCTTTCGTAGGCACGCAAGACTTCATACATAAAAATTCTTTGTATTTCAAGGCATCGTTTGTTAAAAATGCTAAGCGGGTTTACAGTTATAAAGATGGAACGAAAATCAAACCAACCCGTTCCAAAAGTCCAATGAAATGCGAAGTGAAAGACGAAGTGAAAGACAAAATGAAGCTGTATTTGAGGCGGTTGTTGGATGGGTGGTGGTTGCAGTGGTTCGGAGACATGAGAAATTGGGGCGAAGAGTGGGGAACGCAGTGGGGCCAAGAGGTGTGGAGGCGGCGTTCAGTCCTGCAGCGGCGTAACCTGCAACGGCAGTGGAATATAGAGTGGGAAATTTTGGAGCGGGAGTTGTACCAGCCGAAACAACAGTGGGAACCGGATATTTCACAGCAGGATTTATACGTACAGCCCTGCCGAGATTTATACGCACAGAGATATGAGTGGGAGCAAGGGAAGGAATGGGAAGAATGGGAGAAGTGGGTACAGGAAGTAAAGCAGCAGTGGAAGCAACAGGAGGGCCAACAGGAGGATCAACAGAGTTCAACTTTTGCGGTCCCAATAGCGCCCCCGTTACCGGAGTTAATTAAGATATCTCTTTTTAATTATCTGCGGCAAGTACTTCGGCCACGATACGAAGAGGAACCTTTGGTGGCTATCGGTAGAACCATCACATTAGATCACCATCTCGAAGAAAGCCCACCAATCGTAAAGCGAGGCATACCTGATACATTCCGCCTCCTCTATCAACTATTGCTTGACCCAATTAACGAGGATTTTGGAACAGAAGGTAGGGATCCGCTAGACCCAGCAGATATAGTTAAGAGTGTTGAAGTAGAGCCGGAAGAAAAACGGTGCTTCGATTTGTCGATACAGCAAGCCCTAGAAGGCCGCTGCTTCTTCACAACCAGCAGCGGATACATCGGAGTAGGGCCACGTGATACCCTTTGCAACGACTATGTTGCTGTCTTCTTGGGAGGAAATATGCCATTCATCATTAGAGGCAAATCCACGCACCGTTCACTCGTTGGGGAAGCTTACGTGCATGGGATTATGAATGGAGAGCTAATGGCGTCTTGGATGGGCCTCGAGAAGTTTCATCTTAAGTAGGGTTGGGGTTAGGCAGGGCGGCTAGTTGCCCGACGTCCGGACTAATAAGGTTAGGGCGGCCAGATTGGACGTGTAATTAGAGCCGTCGGATTGGCCAGATTAATAAAGCCAGATTGCTACAAAAGGTTCCGCCATCAGCTACAGCTCCTCGATTTTTAAACTTTCAAGCGTTAACCAAAGCGTAATGTCCTTCTTAGTGAGTCGTTTGGGTCGAGATCTCTGACCAGTCAAAGTTCGGGAAATTCGGGAGATTAATGACTGCCCATAAAGACATGATGAGCTGGATTATTGGAAAGAAATCCAGCAAGAAAGGGCAAATCGAATACGCTGTACCCTTTTAAAGAAAGCGGGCGATGCTGGTAGGGAGAATCATGGCAGAGAATGGAGGAAGGTGGAAGCAGATTTGTACTCTGAAGCCTCAATCATGAAGGCAAGCTAGCGCACTGCAAGGCTTGAACAAGATGCTGAAGCAGACTAGAGCAGACCTGAGCAACGAATGAAACTCACAAAGCTTCATTTCAACGCCCTGCCTTTCAACCCAACTCAGCGAACCGCGCTCCAGAAGACGGGAACATCTCAAGATGCTGATCTTCCAGTAACTTCAGTAGTCCGCCTCCATCTCACCTTGCACCTCTACCTCTGCTTCTGCCTCCGCCATCGCCGTCAGATTCCGCATCAACAGCCCATCCATCCTCAAAAACTCGACATCCGCACGCACAATCAACTCCCTCCCATCCTCCCCTCCCACTTCCACACCCCCCTGCACAACCTCCACCATCCTATCCAAATCGCATTCATACCGTTCAACCAACCACCCGACACACCGCTCACAGAGCCTGAGCCCACACCCTTCCCCATCCGCCCCATCCGCCCCATCCGCCCCATCTCCCTCACCCCCCTCCACAAGAACCCCTCCCTGATCCGCCGCACACCTCCACCTTGCAAGCCCAAAACAAACCCAACACCACCGTCGCCTCTCCCCCTCCGCCTCCGTCGCCTCCACAAGCTGCTCTATCGCCTCTACTAACGCCTCCTCCCCTTCCCCCTCCCCCTCATCCTCCTCCACCGCCACAAAGCCATGGCTCAGACACAACACCACCTGCGCGCGCTCTCCCGTACACCGCGCACACATCCTGCTCGCCTCGACCCCATCGGCGCCGTGTCCGCCGATGAGCTCCGTGTACCCGAGCCCGCTGCCCCACGCGATGGCGTAGACGGCGCGGGAGCCCAGCCCGAAGAGCGCGAAGGCGGGGGAGGCGCAGAAGTGGCAGGGATGGGTGGGTGTAGGGGGGTGGTTGAAGGTGACGGGGTGGGTGAAGGAGGTGGTGATGGTGGTGGTGAGGCCGCGGTGGCCGTGGGCATCTGTCATGAGGAATGAGGGGGTTGGGGGGCGAGATGCAGCGGGGGAGTCGGGGTCGGGGAGCTGGTGTTGGCCGGGGCGGCGGGGGTGGGGGGTCGAGGGGTCGAGGGAGAGGCGCGAAAGGGCGCTGTGGGATGCGTCGGCGGCGTCGTTGCCATGCTGCCGGTGGACCACCTCGTTGCCGTCGTCCTCGTCGTCTGTTTCTTCCGCTGCGTCGTCCTCGTCATCGTCGCCGTCGCCGTCGTCGTCGCGGACTGCCCTCTTCCCCTTATTCGTCCTGCAGATTTCCGTGAACGTACACGCGATCCCCGCGTCCCTGCACGCGCGACACGGCGGCCGCGCCGTCTTGCTCTTCAGCGAGCACCGCTTCTTCACCTGCCGACATGCCGTGCAGGCTTTGAACTTCCGCTCCTGCACCGGCATCAGCTCCATCCACGCCCGCCGGACGCTCCCCGGCGCCGGGCCCGCGAGACAGGGCTCCCGTCCATGCTTCCCGTACCCGCCGTCTCGCTCCCTCTCCCACTCCTCGGCGCACTCGTCGCAGGGCCCCTCCGCGGTCCCGTCGTCGAGGTAGGAGCAGGGTCGGTGGAGGCACTGGCAGCGCAGACACGCGTCTTTAACGGTTGGAGGGGTTATCAGCTCGCAGTGGGCATCTTCCATCACGCAATATGTGCAGGGATAGCTCCCGTCAACCAACTGTAGAGGACAGGTTGTGTTTTTCGCTCTGCAGATCTTGCAGCCACGCGCGGCGGGGTGGTGACGCAGATCGGATACCAGGCCAAGCGGGTCCGGGATTGCAGGGAGCTGGGTGCTGAGGTCCTGGTCCTGGTCCTGGTTCTGGTTCTGGCGGCGATTATGGTGGTGGTCGGAGGGCGAAGCATGAGATGGACCAGCTCCGCCTTCATCATCCTCATCGCCATTGAGGAAGCCGTTCTCGTGTGCGTAGGCGTCACCGTCGTCCGCATCTGGAATGCTGTCTGCGCGCTGCTGCAGCACCTGGCGCGCCTTCCACGATGCGAAGCGGAACTTGACGACCAGGCTCCGCTCTTTCTGGCTCTCCTCACTCGAGTTGCTGATGGCCTCCGCTTTCCCGTTCACCGTAGAGAGTTTACGCTTCTTGGATGCTGCGGGCCGGCGCCGCTCGTTGGCGGGGTCGTAGGTGCCACTCTCATCGTGGTCGTACCACGTTTGTGGGACGTTCAACCCACTGCGGGCGGTTGCACGGAGCGTGTATTTGCACTCTGCTGCTGGAGGGTTGCTGGAGGATGCTGGGCTGGGATGACTGGCGGGGCTGGTGGGCGCGGGAGACGCTTCGTCCTGAGGTTGGATGGGCAAAGAGCTCGACCCGCGATGGTCTAGATAGGAGAGGATGTTGGTATTATAATCGTCCGTGGTGAGATCGAAATCGAAATTTAGTTGCGAGTCAGAAACGCCCCCGAAGAGAGGTTGCCCATGGCTGTGAGGTGCTTCGCCTGAGTTGAACTGGTGGTCAACTTGGTGGTCATCCTGGTAATCATGTTGGTAATCATCACGATAGCTATCATGATAGTCACCGTGAGAGTCACGGGCTTGGGGGAAGCCTTCTCGGTCGAACGCGGAAAAGACTTGGTTTGACGGGGAATGGAAAGGAGATTGAAGAGTGTTGGCCGTCGCGGTGGACATTTTTGAGGCCGGGATGATTGTTAGAGAAGCTTGAGACCAGATAAAAGCATAAGGAAGATTACTTCTGCTCAGTAGAGATGATATGGCTTTGGATGAGAGCCCAGCAAGTCATTCACTGGTAACGGAGCAAAGAATCGAAGTTAAGGCTCAAGAACGAAACCCAAGCGCACGTTATAATTTAACCTAATAGGCTCGGCGTGTTGAGGAGACGTTATGAAGTGAAGCGTGTTACGATGCAAGGCGCGATACGTGGGATGTTGAGGTTGGTGCGGAGAAGTCATCGATCGACTCACGCAAGAGAGCATGAGCGATGGAAGAGGTGAAGAATAAGTAGGCGCATGTTGGAAAGATGGATGCTTAAGTGGTGAGCTGAAGTGAAGTGAGCCAATAGCCGTTGCATCTAAATCAAGATGAATTACCTAAGGAATGAAAGCAGGATGACAAGCAGTCTTTATTGATTAGAGATTTTGTGCTCAACCTCCTTGCCGTGAATGGCTTTGGGATAGCCTTATTGTTCACCAAGATCGCCTTCACCTTCATTCCCTGATATCTCTCACGTCTAAGCCTTGTACGAGACTCACGAGAGCTACTCAATGCACTCTTAAACTAGTAAGGAGGGACTTACCATCACGCTGATTCCTGAGAGAGACATCTTGCTCAAAATCAGGGCTCGCCAGGCTTTTAGATGTTCGAAACCCAAACCTTGCCCTAGGTAGGATTCAAACGCCTGGTGCGGCGCTCTAGAAGTGCGGGAAGGAATGTGTAGCGCAGATACATGCTTCTTTAGGGACTCGGCACGACAAATATATCTACTTCATAGTGCCGATTTCAAACGGTCACGAAATAATAAAAGGACTCTAAATTCAAATAAGCACACATCATCTAGGACATTACGATTTCCTTACCCGTTCCCCAGCGGCATTGATGTCAGAGGGTGCGGTTGGGCGCAAGAGGAAAACGACGAACTCGAGCACATCGTGGCAGTGCTCTTATCAATATCGAATATTGATTACTAAATTTTCAATATTGAATATTAAACGTCAAAGTCAATATCAATATGATATGTTCAATACTGAAAGATATTAAATATTGAAGATTTTTAGAGTTGAGGTGGTAAAAATAAGGCAAGATGTATTAGTAAATGACTCTCGGGCCTGCTTACGATACGTACGCATTTAAAATTTATTAAGTAAACCTATAGAAAGTAAAAATTACCAAGCATTAAATTAGATCTTGCAAGTTATTGCGCACAATATCATTAATTTTAATAATTTTTGCACCCCCCTAGAGCCCAACCCTAATACACTCTACCTTTAATTAACGCCATGCCTCCCTTATCTATAGACGTAATTAAGGACAATGATATATCCTCCTCTGCTATTTCTAAGCTTAATTCTAATCAATTTACCTACTCTAGCGGCGATAACGCGTTAAGCGACTCTATACCAAATATAACCACCTCAAAGTTGCCTTGTAAAAGGCGCTAGTTAGCTACTTCTATGTAGCGGCTTGCCCGTAATCCTCTCCCTTATAAAGCTATTTGCAATAGCAAGAATTAAATATAGTACTGTTTAATATACAAATGGAACTCTGCCTTGTTAATATCTGTTCGCGCCCACCTAGACAAAAAGCACAGTATAGAGATTTAAGGTGGAGCGATTTGAGTAAAGCAATTGCGAGAGGAGCGCCTCTTAAATATACTAAACAGTTTACAAGCCTCTAAATAGGTTAATTGCGAAGCTTAAGAAGAACAAACTCTTTAAGCCGCCATTAATCGCAACGCCTTTAATAAAGCTCTTATATAGCTTATTACTCTACAAAATCTACTATATAATGCAGCTACCTGGCCAGAGCTATATACGTTACTTATAATAGTTAATTATACTACTAAGGAAGTTGTAATTAATACAACGGTAACTATACTAAAGTTAATTAAGCAATCGCATATAGTATATCGCAAGATTCTTAAAGCAAAGCTTTAAAGCTCTCTCTTAAAAATCCACTTCTTAATTAATATATAGACGTCGCCAAACCACCGTTCCTTTTAAGCGATTATTGCCTATTTTATTAAAGCGGAAATAAAGTAGTTGCGGAAGGCTCTACTTGCTCTACTAAAGCTCCCCTTATACGGTAGTAAGGACTAGGCCATTGCCTTTATTCGTATTGCTAAGAGTTATAGGGTTTTAGGTAATATTGGCTATATCTATAGCAATAATCACGGCTTAAATAATAAGATATGTTACTTTATTTCTATAGCCCTTTAGGAAAAAGGGCTCCCTTTTTAGGACCTAGTTTACCACTAAATTTAATATAGTGGCTATATTATTAACCTTACCCTTTAAGCCTTCCTCTATATTAAAGACAAAGATATAATTAACAAAGCCCTTTGGTAAGTTTAGCTTAATAAAAACTTAGTAATTAATAAGAAGCTTATATAAAAAATAAAAGAAGCAAAGGCTATAGGCTAGAGAGAGATTAGTACACTTAGTAGAGTTTATAACCTTATTATATATATTTACACGTCAAAGGCTTACTAGAATAAGTTTAAAACCTTAGCCAGACGATTAATTCCTTTAGATAATAATACTTAGTGAAACTTATAGTATACTATACTTAAAGTAATTAAGAGTAAGAAAGTTTAAATAGTAATTAATATATACTATTGGAGTTGGTATAAGGAAGTAAAAGATAACTGCCTCTTACTAGAGGATTGGAATGTTATTAATAAGATATATGCCTTCTTAAAGCTGTTTTATAAGGTCATAATAATAAATTAAGGCAACTTCTTACTAATTAACTAGACGCTATATACTATGGATATACTTATTAAACACTACGAGCGGTTAAAAGTAAGCTTTTTAGTTGTAATTAAGGCTCCGCTAATTAGTTTTATAGGATTAATATCACTCAAATTAACGCCTCCTCTCTGCTATATTTACAAGCTAGTACACCTTTAATAAATACTATAAGCTTACTAACGATACTTCTATATACGCTGCCTTAATTCTCCTTTACCCCTTATATTAGAAGACCTATATTAAAAGGCACTGGAATAAGAAATAGTATAAGAAATTATTTGTGGCAGTAAAGAAGCTTTAGGAGGAGCAATATATATATTATAAAGTTAAACCAAAAGCCGCTTCTACTAATTGCTCTACTAAGCCTTTTAAAACCAAGCTCTATATGCGCATGCTTAACATTACTAGCAGCGTAGAGAATAAGTGCAAAGACTTTATTAACTTAAAGCCTATTTTAATTTAAGGCACGGTACTATAGTAGTGGCTTAATCTAGCTCGCAGAGCCAACTACCTATAACTCTCTTAAATGGTAATTAATATATTATCTATACCGTTAATATTGGCAGAGGCTAAGTAAGTCTTTTTAGGTGCATGGCAAACAATCTTATAGGACCGCATATTACTAGGGAGTACTAATATTAAACATATGGAGTGCTTAAAGAGCTAGCTACTAAGTAATATTACCGCTAGAGGGAGGCTTATGGCAACAAATGTAGTATAAGAGGCTTCGGAGGCCTTAGTAGAATCTAGAGAGCAGCCGACATCTACTAAACCACGCCAAGGATCACGAAGGTGACGATAGTGGTAAGAGAGCAGTCGCAAGAGAGTGGCTATTTTGAAGCTCTACTGGAGCCTAGGGGCGTGTAGAGCCTACTTTTAAATAAAACACTATACCAAGACTGTACTTATTTAATATTCAATATCTTTTCAATATCGAATTAATATTGAATTAATATTCAATACAATATCAATATAGCTAAATCCTAATATTAAATATTGATAAGAGCACTGCATCGTGGCTGATTGGAGTCTAGCCGATGAGAGTGTCTGGCGGTGTCATGTACATATCCTTTACGACCAGAAATAATTGAAGCGGGTGTGGGAGCGGTTGATAACATTAGAGCCCTTGAGGAATTTCTACTGTAATCCGAAGAATTTAAACGGAACAGACCTCAGAGGGCCAGGCTTCTTGTTTAAGCTCCCCAATCGCCACTGCAAGGCTCCTATCCCAGCGTTCATTCCGCTCCTCATTTTTGCAACCAGAAACTATGCTAGGGTCTGCTCCATGCTCTTGTAAAAGCGCAACTATTGCCTTTGCCCGTTCCCGTGCTTATTTTTTCACAGTGCCGGCTGTGGAAAGGGGGCTCCTAGCTACAACAAGCGCATCTCTAAACCCACCGCTACCTTCTAACTTCTCATTAGAGTTAGCACCGCATTTCAGGAGAACGTCCACCATTTGTCAATCAAGACGCGTTTCTGCCTGCTGTAACGGAGTACATCCATAAAAGCTAAAAGGTCCAGGAGGACGGCATGGACTATCTATTAGAAAACAAGCCCGCAACGATATCACGTGATGAGACTTGGGGAGAACCTCTTGGCAGGAATCTGACCAATCAGAGAACTTTGACCGCCGGTTGAAGTTCCTTGAAATCTCTTCAACCACCTATATAGAAAATAAGCAATATAATAAGATTTAGCCCCATAACCTCAATTCAACAGGTTATAAGCCTAGGTTTACGCCTAACGAGCTAAATCTAATTACTTTATTATTAACAATAATTGCTGTCGCAACATTACTATATAGGCGTTAAAAAGTCGTTAAACGTTTAACCAACTTACAACGCTATAACGAGCGGCTACGTAGCTGCTAATGACGGACTCTACGCCGAATGCACAAGAGGATCCTACTAAGGATAAGCCTAATATAGTCCGTTATCAGACAGCGGCACTAGAGGCTTAGGAGAACCTCTTATTTAGTAGACAACCTTACTATCGTTATAAATAGAACGATAGAGTTTTGAGAATAAAGCCTTATAATAACCATATTAGTATTGGATTAAAAGGAGCTTATTAGAACTGCCTATACTAGCTAAAGAACATACTGAGTTAAAACCTATACTATAAATACTCCTTATAAAGGAAACCAATCTAATAACGTTGTTTTAACAAGGCCTACAGACTGCCTACTATAGACTACCTACTATATAAAGCCCTGTTAATATAAGCGACGAATATACCGTCTAAGCCTCTATTCTGTAACGGGCTCGTACAAATGCTTCTAAACCGAAGCTTGTAGATTGCTACTATACAAAAATACTAAGCTAAGGAGAAGAAGAAGTCTGTCAGAGACTGGCAAGATACAAAGGGGTCGCCAAGGCGCTAGTAGTAAGCGAGCTAATGGCGATTTTCCATCCCGGGGATAGAAAATCCTAATTGGTTGGCAGGAGTTAGGGTCCACTAAGTATGGCAGGTAGCGTTGCCCTAGCACCGTCACATCACCCCCCCCTCCTAAAAAAGCCTGCCCTTAGGCGTTATCCGAGCTCCTTATTATCATCTAAATTGTTATAGTTATCCACCCCTTCTTTCTAGCATTTAATCCAGCTTTCTAATTGGCGTGGTGGTTTAGGGAGGTTAGGGTGGGCTAGGTGGAAGTCCCGTAGCTTATAGGGAGAGTACTTAAAATTAGATATGGGGTACCATTCTAGATCTTCATCGTGACCTACCCAGCTCGCACGGTATTTTAGGGTACCGCGGTCTTTCTTAACTGCTAAGATCTCTTTAACTTCCTATTCCTCATCCTCTGCAATCTGAATTGGCGGTGGGGGGTCGTTATACTATCCAGGCAACAGGTCGTCCGCGACCTTCCACAGTTGGTTTGGAGAGAAGACAGGGTAGATCTTCATTAACTCTAGTAGCTTAACCTTAAAAAAGTGCCCTACCTTCTTAGGGATCTTATAGGGGCCAGCCATTTGGTGGTCTAGCTTGTGGCTTAGCCTCTAGGTCTTCTAGTTCTTTATTAACACCCATACCTTATCTCCTACGTGGAAGTCTACCTCGCGATAATATTAGTTTATGTCGGCCTCTTTCTTCTTTTATACTTTTTTTATAATTGCTTAGGTAGTCTTCTAGGCTCTGTGTATTCTTTTAGCGAATGTCTAGGCCTCTTCGTAGCTGAGGCGTTCGCGGGCCGTTATAGGTCCTATAGGTCTATCCCAATTAAAGGATATTTGTGGCTTGTATCCATAGATTAACTTAAATGGCGATATTCCTATACTATTATAAGGGAGCGTAAGCTGTGCGTAGTCCATTATAGGCAGTAGTTCCGACTAGTTGTCCTAGTAGTAATTAATAAAGGGGCGAAGTTATTGGTCGAGGTACTAGTTTATAATCTCGGTTTGGCCGTTAGTCTAAGGGTAGAATGCGGTAAAGAGCTTAATCTTAATCCTAAGGATGCGGCAGAATTCATCCCAGAAGTCCAATATAAATTAGGGTCCACGGTTAGAGACAATTAACTTAGAAGCGCCATAAATCTAGTAAATATTGTTAACATATATACGGGCCATATCTTTTGCGGTTATAGTCTTAAAGCAGGGGAGGGAAATAGCTTGCTTGCTTAGTCGGTTAACTACCATAAAGGCCATATCATAGCCATGTTTGTCCTTTGGGAATAATTTAAAGTCCATTGTAATATGCTGCTAAGGGCGTTCGGGAACTAGCAGTAGTTATAACTATCCAGGGGTTCAATCCCTGGGGGTATCTACCTATTTACAAGCATAACAATTCCTAATAAACCGTTCTATATTAGACAGGAGTCCTCACCAGTAGTAGCGAGGCGCTAGTAGTCGGTAGGTCTTATCTTAACCAAGGTGCGCTATAGAGACTTAACAGTAGGCTTTACAGATCAGCTCCGTTTATAGGTTGTCAACGTCTGGAACTATAAGCTGTTCTTAGTATAAGAGTAGTCCGTCTTCCATTTCCAAATTAGGGTTGCCTTCCGTAGCTTAGTCGCGGAGGGCTTTTAGGGATTCGGCTATACGGTTCGCGATTAGAATGCGGCCAATTAGTCCCATTAGTTTATCTAGGATCTCTCCTTCTATAGGCGCTAGCTCATTCTATTTAGAGTTTAGTTCCTTAAGGATACGTAGGTCAAGCTATTCAGGACAGAGGAGGGCACGTGTCTGGTGCTAAGCCTTTAGCTTATCCTATAGTTCCACGTCCTGTTCTCTCCGGGTAAAGGCATCAGCTTTAAAATTTTGCCTACCGGGGCGGTATATAATTGTAAAGAAAAATTAGGAGAGTATTTTAGCCCACCTAGCCTGTTAACCAGTAAGCTGCTTTGTTATTATAAAATACTTAAGGGCTTTATAATTAGTATAGATTTTAATCTAAGAGTCTATACTTCTAAGCTCTACGCGCCACTGGGATAATAATTGTACAATAGCTAGCATTTCCTTATTGTGTACCTCGTAGTTACACTTAGCTGGGGCCATTATCTTTAAGAAAAACGCCATAGGGTACCACTTGCTATCTAGGTATAACTATAAGAGAACTCCCACTACTACTCTATCAAAGGCGTCCATTTCTAGTATTAATTCAAGGTCTAGGTCATAGTAACAGAGAATTAGGGAGGAGGTAAGTTAGTCCTTTAACTCCTTAAAAGCTTCTATATAGTTATTATTAAAAACAAAAGGCGTGTTGTTCTTCGTTAGTTGTATAAGAGGCTTAGCTATAACCCCATAGTTATAGATAAACCGACGGTAGAAGTTACAGAAGCCTAGAAAGGACTAGATGCCTTTTATAGTATAAGGGGGTTTCCAGTTACGTATTACCTTAACCTTCTTAGGGTCAACTTCAATTCCTTTTATACTAACGATGAACCCAAGGTACTTTGTTTATTTTACTCTGAATTCACATTTCTTAATGTTAACTTATAGGCCTGCATTCCGCAGCCTCTCTAGAACCTTTTTAACGTGAACTTAGTGCTTAAGTTTATTGTCCAAGTATATAAGAATATTGTCTAGGTATGCCATACAGAATTTATTAAGGTAGTCGAAAAGAACATTATTTATATACCATTAGTACGTGGCTGGCCCATTTATTAGTCCAAAAGGAAGAACTTTACATTTATAAGAACCGTAGCGGGTATAGAATATTATTAGATCCTCTAATATAGGGTCCATCCTAATTTAGTAAAAAGCTTGGCGGATATTAAGCTTAGTAAAGATTTTGGCTCGGCTTAGACGTACAAGGGTCTTGTTAATTAGGGGGAGAGGGTAACAATCTTTCTAAGTAATAGTGTTTAGTTTCCAATAGTTAATACAAAAGCGGAGGCCTTTATTAGGTTTCTTTACAAAGAGGATAGGGGAAGTAAAAGGGGCCTAACTTAGCTTAATAAACCCCTTATAGAGGTTATTAATTAAGTACTACTTAGTTACTTTTAGTTCCTCTATAGTTTACTAGTAAAGGGGGCTGTAGCCTAGAGAGTTATCGGCCTCTAGTTAAATCTTATAATTATAGGTTTAATAGGGGGGCAGCATATCTAAGGCTGCTTTTAAGAACGCGTCTCTATGGTCTAAGAGGTATATAGGGAGGAGGCGCTTAACTAACTCCTTGTTAGTTTCCTCTACTGGCCCTTTTTTCTTCTTGTTAATAATCCGGTCAATTTTATATAAGCTGGTTATAAAGACCTCGTTGTCCTTTTAATATATATTAAAGTGGAAACCTATAGCGCTAATTACTGCAATATCTACTATAGGGGGGTCGTGTGGTAGTAGGGGTGTCCGCGGCCTTAGGGGCTTTTAGCGTATTAGCGTTATCTTTACTCCTTTTAGCTCTTATTATATCTTCTAAAGGTTATCCTCTAAGTCCTATTAGTATGTCCTCTTCCCTATTAGCCAGATCTCCGCAATTTGGAAGTTGTCTACATTACTATCCATTCCACTTCCGTAAGTAGAGTCCTCCTTGACTGCAGTCCTTTAGGGGAGTATCCTTGTTAGTACGGATTTCTTACCGGCCTCGCAACAGGCATCTTCTTAAGTAAAAGCTAAGTCGCGGTCCCTAACATCCTACTAGTAAATAGGATTGGCCTTTACGGCTAATGTCTTACGGTTAGTACGGATCTCTCTAATAAAGGAGGGTAACTTCGGTCTACTCTCTGGCCAGACAAACTATCTTTATTAAACGTTTAGCCAAATATTAAAGTAGGACATCCATTTTCGGCTAAGGATTATGTTATGGGACCCTAGGTCTAGGATACAAAAGGGGATACCAAACTAGCGTCATCTATTAATAGCAATATGTAGCTTTAAGATATAGGTAACCAGCTTACCGGCTTAGCCGTTATAGCCTTTTACTTAAACAGGCTTCTCTAGTCGGGTAGTATTTACATTTAAGAACTTAGCAACGTCATTTACATAAGCAGTATTTATAAAGGCAAAGCTATTTACTCCAGTGTTAATAAGGGCAGTTATATTAACTCTATATCCATTTTAAGATACTGTATATGGAACTATAAAGTGTTTTCCACCTATTAGCTAACTTAGATCAATCTCTTTAAGATTAATAGGATACCCTAGGGGGGAGTCTTTCCCTAGGGTTCTTCTTTTTCTAACTTATTAGGTGTTTCTTCTTCCTCTATCTTCTTAATATTACCTGTATCCTTTAGCTCTAGGTAGGACGTGGTAAAGTAACTATCCTTTTTACAATTAAAGCACGTGACCGTGGCAGGGTCAATTAAGGTGTTGCGACAAGCATTGGTTAAAGGTATAGTACATAGTGGGTCAGGCGAGGTTCGCTAGTAGGCAGTCATGACTACTTTTGGTGTAAGGGCGGTTATGGTTTATCTTCTAACGCTAGCTCCCGTTGGTATAGCGGATAGGTTGCGGTTGCTACAGGACCTCTTTAGTTAATTAAAGCGAGCATTAATTCATTTTAGTTCTAAATCTAGCGACGAACATCAGGCTGTAAGTCTTTAGTAGGTTAGTAGGTCATTTAAAGCTACCGCGATCTTCTCTTATAGTCAGACCGTTAGCTTATTATATAGGTCCAAACGATAGTTCTTAGGGGGGACCTGGCCTTCGCCTACTAGGTATAAGAATTAAGTCTAGAACTCGGTAAAGAATTGGTTTAATTTCATTATTAGGCGATTATAGTCGTAATAGGCATCCCATACTTTATTCGGATTGACATAGATAGTAGCCAGGTGCTGTATTATCTCGTTAATAGATGTAAACCAAACAGGTAACTTGTTCTCAAACTTGGCCTAAAGGTGTCGCTAGGCGTCCCTAATGGTTTAACCAAAGAGGTAAAGCATTTTAGCTTCTTTAGAGGGGAAATGGTTGTGGTTAACATAAAGCTTTCCTTACACCTGGATTCTCCAGTTCTTAAAGGTCGGGTCTACACCGTCTGACAATAGTAGGGGGTTAGGGAGCTTGACGGACTTTAATTGCTTTATTATTATATCCGTACTCTCTGGTATATCGCATTTGGTAGAGCGAATGGGTTAACTAAGGCTTCGTGAAGGGGAGGCTAGGCTATTTTATAAGGCAGCAAGGCTTTCCAGGATCTCCTTTAGAGTCTCTTGTGTGCTTTAGGCTTAAAGACAATCGACCTTCTAATTAGCTATAAGGGCACGAATCTGCTTATATACACCTGTAACGTTGTTATTGTCTTTAATTTCTAATCCTAACTGGACCTCGTGTTCCTCTTAGGTAGAGGCAGGTCTTTTAGATAAGCTCACTTTAGGTGCCATCGTCAGCTTCCTAAGGTTTGTCGGAATTATATAATTTAGTTTTAATTCCGGGGTTCTTTTATGGGTGCAGGTTAAGTACAGTCTGGCCTATAAAGTGGGATATTGTCAGGGCCTTCTCAGGCGTAGTAGTGTAGGTTTTTTAATGTCTGAGTATAATGCGTCGACGCGTCGTTGCAGACGAAGGTCTTTTTAGGGTGGGATATTATTGAGGCCTTCCCAGGCAATATAGGGAGAGCTTAGTATAATATAACGGGCTTATATAAATACTTCTAAACTGAAGCTTGTAAATTGCTACTATATAAGAATACTAAGCTAAGGAGAAGAAGAAGTCTGTTAGAGACTAGCAAGATACAAAGGGGTCGCTAAGGCGCTAGTAGTAAGCGAGCCAATGGCGATTTTCCATCCCGGGGATGGAAAATCCTGATTGGTTGGCAGGAGTCAGGGTCCACTAAGTATGGCAGGTGGCGTTGCCCCAGCACCGTCACATATTCGAAGGCTTGTTAGACGGGAAGACTGGCCGATGTTTAGTATTAATATACAAAACCACTTCCAATCTAGAAATATTAAGTAGGTTCTTAATAATCCACTATAGCCTCTTCCTACACTTAAGTTGATTAAGAAGAAATGGGCGGACTTAGGCTTTACTAGTAAATAGCTAAAAATTAAACCAGCTAACCTAGTAAAGGAATGGGAGAAATATAAGGAACAGCTAGCCTATGTAGCCGGTTTTATTAACTAAAACGTTAGCGATATCTACAAGCCATTTATATCGAATGCCGGAAGGGCACTTAAAAAATAGAAGGCCCTAAAAGAATGCTTTAAGGATCTTAATCTGGCAGCTGTTACTAATATTATGGCCACCTTCTTTATTAAACGCGTTTAAGACTTTAAGAATATAGAGGAGTTTGTCTCCTATATTACGTCAAACCTTAATCGCCTTATTGAAATGGACTAACCTATTAACTACAAACTCCTTGCCTAAGCGGCCCTTCTGCACAGAATTAACTCTACCAACTATACTTAGTTTAAAATAACTAAACGAATAAGTTAGACGTAGGGAAATACCAACCCGCGAGCCTTAGGCAAGGAACTTATTATCTTTAATAGTGAGCTTAATTAAGAGGCTTTTACTATACTAGTAGTATGTTCAAACGACGGAACCTCTATAAAGAGAAAAATTGTACTAGTAGGAATGTGCAAATACCCTAACTGCGTAAAATATAACAGAACTACGCACTACGAAGAAGACTACTGGGAGAGAAACCTAGAAAACGCACTAAAGAATATTGGCGATAGAATCCGCGTAAGGAAGAAGTAGAGGATAACCAGGCTACCTGTTTAGCTTAATAAATACTCTAATTAAGTTAAATCTGAAGCAAATCCATAACGCGAGCTTGTAGCAGCGGTAGTACAAGCCTAACTAAGTAGGTATAACTTTATCTACGATACCGCCGCTACCGTTCACTGCTGTAAGAATTGTGAACTTCTTTTTAACTACGTTAATAACGACACCTTGTTAGGTACAGTTGGTCCCTATAGAGCTTAATTAGTAGGTAAAGGATCTATCTCTATACAAACCGCGCTACCTGATGGAAGCTATGGAAGTACGCTTACTCTATACAATGTTCTTTATGTGCTATATTTACCAGTAAACCTACTATCTGGAAGCCGACTTAAGGAAATGGGCGTCTTCTTTAATAACGAGACTTACGAACTTAAATGCAATAGTAAGGTGATAGGATACGCACCTAAAGTTTAATAACTCTACCCAATTCGGCAGTGTAACTACTCGTCAGAATTAATCCTCTAGATAATTAAAAACGACGAAAGCCTACCTATTTGGCATTACCAATTTGGCTACCTTAACTATAGTGACCTTAAACGCCACCTAAGTAAACTTGGTATTAAGTTTAATACGCGTGGGCCCAACAGGGATCCGAATCGGACGTTAAGCAATGAATAATAATATTAAGTTTAATAATATTGGTAATAAATACTGTGAGCCCTGTGCTTAATCTAAAGCTAGAAAAAGGTATAATAGAACGCCCTAGAAACGAGCTATATAACCATTTTAATTTGTCTATATGGATCTAGTGGGACCTATTACCCCCGTTAGCTTTGAAGGCGAAAGATACTACGTATCTTTTACCGACGACTATACGAGGTTTACTACAGTCTATACCGTCCGTATAAAGGACGAGTGGCTTAATACTTTATAAAGGTACTATAATTGGATCCACACTAAATTTGACCTTAAGATTACTAGAATTCGTACCAACTATGGAGCAGAGCTCCGTAGCAAGAAAGCAACCACCTGGATGGACAATCTAGGTATAGAATTCGAACCTGCCGCCTTACACGCTTAGGAAGAGAACGGAGTAGTAGAGTGCTTGCAGCGAACCTCCACCAAGATTACCCGCTTGATAATCCTCGCCGGCAATATACTAGACTTTCTATGGCCTGATGTACTCCTTATAGCTATATACATTAAAAACAGACGCCCTATAAGAGCTCTTCTTAATGGCATATCACCCTATGAAAAGCTTAAGGGTAAACCTCCCTTAGTATACTACCTGAGGGCTCTAGGATCTACCGTCTACTCCCTTATAGCCGAAGAAGATTGTGTGAAATTAGCTAGGTTTGCTCTATAAGCAAAGAAGGGTATTCTAATTAGCTATAACGGTAAGACAATTTATCGCGTTTGGCTACTAGATGAACAAAAGATTAAGCAACTTAAAGACGTTAAAATCTATAAAGGCGATATTAGTTTAAAGACTACTACTATATTTATAAAAGAATCCATCGACTCGTCTAATAAGCAAGGGAGGGAAGACACTACTACTCCTTAGCCAAAGCCTCTATTAAGAAAAAGACAACGAAGAATTAATTAGAAGGAAGGTCGCGATAGCTTGCCCTATAGGCTTAAGTCTCTGCCTAAAAACCTCACTACGACCACTACTTAATCAGGCCGCCAGACGTTAAGAGTTGACCTACTAAGCGACCCTACTGCCTTCCTTATAAGCCTTATAGGTACAGACCAAAGCCTTAACCAATAGGCTGACAATATTAATAAGCTACTAAGCAACTAAGACGACGAAATAGGTGATAAACTAATAGCCCTTTTATCTACCTTTCCTCCTTAATCTATACCTTAAAACCCTCACTTAAACAATCGCGACGCGGTTAATCCTATGGCTCTACTAGCTGGCTATATTTAATATACTGGCTTACCTAATCTCAAAACGTACACATCTACTACCTTAATCGACGAAGATGAGCCTTATATATATAACCGAGCAATTAACGGCCCGAACAGCGAAGAATGGATAAAAGTAATAATAGAGGAGGTAGGGTCTCTAATTAAAAACTAGATGTAGGAGCTTATTAACCTTGCCTCCCTTAAGCCACCTTATAAGCCTCTCGCTGGTAAATAGGTGTTCAAAGTTAAAAAGGGAAAGGACGGCGAGGTCCTCTGCTATAAAGCTAGATAGGTCGTCAAGGGATATCTACAGCAGTACAGTGTCGACTACAACTAGACCTTTGCTGCGGTAGTAAAACCTATGGCTTTTAGGGCTCTATTCGCAATTACTGCCTACCACAACCTTAAAATTGAATAGATAGATGTTAAAACCGCCTTTCTCTATAGACTAATTGATTAAGAACTCTACGTCATTATACTAAAAGGCTATAAAGAAGCCGGTAAAGTCTGCCGCCTTAAGAAGGCCCTCTATAGACTAAAACAATCACCTTAAATCTGGTATAAGACGCTCTCAAAGTTTCTACTAGAAAAACTTGGACTTTACTATCTATATGCGGATCACAGTATATTCGCCACCAGTAAAGGATGAAAAGGTTTAATTATTTCTGCCTATATTAATGATACTAAGATTATCTATAAGGATATAGCGACAGTTAATTGGGCGAAAGTAGAGCTTAAAGCAGCCTTCTAAATAATAGATCTTGGGCTAATAAGCTTTTACTTAGGTATAATAGTCACAAGAGATTAAATAAAGAAGAAGATCACACTTTTACAGCAAGCCTACCTTATTAAAGCTCTTGAACGTTTTGGGTTGCAAAAGGCTAATACCTTACCAGTACCTATAAAACACTTAATTAAGCTTATAGCCAATCAAGAAACTACTAGTAAGGACGACGTTAGAAGATACTAGAGTATAGTCGGTTTAGTTATGTTTCCTATAATAGAAACAAGGCCAGATATCGCCTTTACGGTATTAACGGTGAGCTGTTTCGCCCATAATCCTACCTCTACCCATATAATGGCCGTAAGACTTATCCTTTAATACCTAGCCGGCTCGCTTGATAGAGGAATTACCTATAGAGGCGATAAGAACCTAGACCTTACTCTAATTAGCTTTAGTAATGCCAACTAGGGACGAGATAAAACCACGAGACGCTCTGTATTAGGCTTTGTATTTATGTTAAATAGAGGACCAATTTTATGGAAATCAAAGCTACAAGCTACCGTTTTACTATTAATATATTAATCAGAGTACACAGCTCTAACGGCTGCAGTAAAAGAGGCTATGTAGCTTTAACTTTTACTTACCGAACTAGGTGTACTAGACTAGAGCGAACAGTTTACTAGGATTTTAATTAAAACTAATAACCAAGCTATAAAAGCGTTGGCTAAAAATCCAGTTTAACATAATTAAATGAAGCACATTGACATCCAGTTTTACTACGTGAGAGATAAGATAAATAGTGACAGGATTGACCTTGTACACGTTGCTTTAATTAATATAGCGGCTGACGGCCTTACTAAGCCTCTTATGGGTCCTTAGTTCTACGCCTTTCTTAAACACCTTTAGATGGTGCAGAGACTCGATTAACTACATTAGGCCTTAATAGGAAATTAGTATACAATCGGTAGATCCTTGGAGAGTGCGCTAAACGACGCCTTAAGGCCTTAAAATAAGTAATAGAACTTAACCTTGATTTACTAACCTACTACTTAAACCTACCACCCAAATCTAACGGCCACGACATTAGGGAGGGCTTATACTGGTAGGAAGGATGGATATACTTTAGGAGAGATATAGGGTGAGGCTATAGGGTCTCTAGAGCTCTATGGGCAATATAAAACACCTATAGGGAGGTACTGCCAAAAATTCTAAGAGATGTTTTACGGAGCAGGCGCTGTCTCTAGACGTTAGGGAGGGCGTAACTCCTTATCAGACACTTATTCTACCTTAAAGGAGCTTTAGCAACCCTTATTAAGCAATCCTACAGCCCTATATACAGTGTATATAGCGGTATCGTTGACTGAGCTTAAGGGAGGGTGTTGGAAAACAAGCCCGCAACAATATTATGTGATGAGACTTGGGGAGAACCTCTTGGCAGGAATCTGACCAATCAGAGAACTTCAACCGCCGGTTGAAGTTCCTTGAAATCTCTTCAACCACCTATATAGAAAATAAGCAATATAATGAGATTTAGCCCTATAACCTCAATTCAACACTATTAGCACGTGCGCCGCTGACAGGCAGGATTCTGACAATGTTTATCTCATAAATCAGACTCCATAGATCGTTGGTACGTGCACTACGCGCAGGTGCGGGCATAATGCTCCTTATCCAACGAATTCCCCAACGGGTGTCGTTTTGGTGGTAACGGAGCGTTAAAATACACAAAAACCGCCTTTTTCACTGCCGTATCTCGACCATTTTATAACGTCCAGTTATTATAAAAATACTATAAGGTAGGAGCTCTTTAGCTTCTCTATCTATTATATTAAATAACGACGTTGTGGCCATATTATATAAAATATTATATACAGATAGTTGGTTGTATTTTGTCTAAAATTTGCTAGTTAGTTTTATTAGTAGATTTGTTCCGCTGTATAAGTATTGGTCTGCTTAGCCGCACAGCCCGCCTAGTCGCACAGGCCAAACCTAGTATCACCACTTTAGCAAAACCGAGGCTATCCACGATATATAAAATCTATTATCTACACAACTCTAATAGATAAGGCTTTAAAGAGTTGTGAATCTAGCTAATTAGAGCTTGCAGTCCTTAAACCTCTATAGTGGATTTATTTTCCTTATTCGCGTACCCTAAAGGAGAGGTATAGTATTATCCTCTTTTACCTCTATTGTTAGCGACTCAGTCAACCAAGGCATAAGCACAGCAAGAAGGACGCATGCAAGCCTATACAATTGGATTGTCTATAAACGAGGATCCAAAGCTAGAGAAAGGAAAGGGGAGGAACGGAAGCACCGCTTAAAGTTATATACAATTATCCAGTCACGTGACGGCAATGTGCGGCAATGTGCCAGTACCGTAACATTACCCCCCCCTTCTAAAAAAGCCTGCCCTTAGGCTTTATATGTCCGTATTACACCTTTAGGGCGTTCTTGTCTTTATACTCTATAGGCAACCTATTATCCTTACTATGCTAGCATTCCATCCACTTATCTAAGTACTTTAGCGGTCTAGGTTTGTTAGGGTAACGGCTATAGAACTCTTATAACTTATAGGGACTACCTATAAAGTTCTATATAGGGTACTAGGTAGGGTCCGGATCATATCCTTTTCAACTTACGCGGTATTTTAGTGTTCCCCTTACAAGTTTATAGGCTAGTATTTCTTTAATTTCCCATTTACTATTGCTATTAACTTAAATTGGTAGGGGTGGTTTATTCTTTTATCTAGGTAATAGGTTGTTTGCGGCTCTCTATAGCTTATCTGGTAAGAAGCTAGGGTAGACCTTAATTAAATCCGGGAGCTTTACTTTATATAAGTTGCCTCTCTTCTTAAGGACCTTATATGGTTCTACCATCTAATAGTCTAGCTTACGGCTAGGCCGTTCTGTCTTTTAGTTCTTTATTATAACCTAGACCTTATTGTCTACGGTAAAGTCGGGCTTACGCCTATATTTATTTGCTTACTATTCCATTAATTTCTAGGCCTTTTCTAGGTTTATATGGGCTACTTTCTAGGCTTCTTTTAAGCGTTTAGCGTAATGCCGTGCTTCCTTATAAGATAGTTTTTCGCGTATAGTCTGTGGCCCTTCTGGTCTTTCCCAGTTAAAGCTTATATAGGGTAAATACCCTATTTCTAGCTAGATAGGTGCAAATCCTATAAAGTTGTAGGGTAGGGTAGCCTAGGCGTAGTCTATTAGAGGTAGTAGTTTGGCCTAATTATTCTAAAAGTAGTTAATAAAGGGTCGGAGTCTTTGGTTTAAATACTAGTTTATAATCTCCATCTGGACGTCTGTCTGGGGGTGGTATGCTATAGAAAGCTTTAGCTTAATGCCTAGAATTTGGGTAAACTTGTTCTAGAAAGCCAATATAAACTATAGCCTGTAATTGGATACGATAGTATCTAGTAGTTTATAAATTTGGTAGATGTAGTAGATATATAATTAGGCCGCCTCTTTTGCATTAATATTCTTATAATAAGGGATTAAGAATGGGCGCTTGCTAAAGCGGTTAACTATAACTATAGCTATATCGTATCCGTTACGGTCTGTAGGTAGCTTATAGAAATCTATAGAGATATGCTGCTAGGGGCGTTCTAGTATTGGAAGTGGTTTTAATAGTCCTAGGGTCTTATCTTGTGGAATTATAGACCTACGGCAGTTGTTATAGTTTTGTGTATAGCGGTCAATATCTATAACTATTCTAGGCCAGTAGTAACGGTCGCTAATAATCTTATAAGTCTTATTTTTTCCTGGGTGGGCTGTAGAGACCTAAGTATATACTTTAGCGATAAGCTAAGTCTATAAATTCTGCTCCTTTGCTACTACTAGCTATTCCTAGTGCTTAAGCAGTCCGTTTTTAAGGGACTATAGGCTAGTAATATCCTTTACCTTTTTGCGGTACTCTTATAGAGAAGGGGCCGTATGGTTTGCCTACAGTAGTTTATTAATAAGGTTAAGTTTTGTAGAGTTAACGGGATATATCTTAGCGGCTAAAGGGTTTATATTTTGTTCTGCCTATATCTAGGGGTTAAGGTGCTCTAGTTGTAGTAGTGTCTGGGTTTATAATAAGATCTTTATAGCCGCCTAGTTACCTAAGTCCTGTTTATGCCTTATAAAGGCATCCGCATGGTTTATAGCGCTAGGTTTATATATAATTAAGAAGTTAAACTAAGATAGGATATTTACCTAGTATGCCTACCGGGCTGTAAGGGCCTTAGTTATTATAAAGTATTCTAGGGCCTTGTAATCCGAAACTACCTTAATAGGCTTAGGGGTCCCCTCTAGCTGTATATACTAGTGCTAAAAGCTAGAGATAATAGCTAGCATTTCTTTATTATGGATATGGTAGTTTAGCTCGGCATTTATTATAGTCTTTAAATAGTATGTAATAGGGTGCCATTCTCTGTCTGGTTGCTTCTAGGAGAAAACACTAGCTATTGTGCTATTTAAGGTATCAGTTTCTAGCATTAAGGGCCATTTTAGGTTAAAGTAGGCAGGTAGGGAAGCTAATACTAGCCGTTTTTTAAGCTTATTAAAGGCCTGTATATATATGGCGTTAAAGTAGAATAGCTGGTCCTTCCTAGTAAGGCGGTTAAGAGGCCGGGTAATCCTACTATAGTTCTTAATAAAGTGTTAGTAGAAGTTATAGAAACCTAAAAATAATTATACCCCCTTTATAGTCTGCGGGGGTGTCTACTAGTTAATTATAGCCGTTTTCTCTAAGTTGGCCTTAATTCTGTCCGTACTAATAATAAAACCTAGGTACTTTATATGCTTAATACTAAATTCTGATTTTTTAATATTGGCCTAGAGACCAGCCTTATGGAGCCATTATAGGACTTTATAGATATGCTCCTTATGCTCTAACTTATTTTTAAAGTAGATTATAATATTATCCAGGTAGGCTGTATAGAAGTTGTTAAGGTAGTTAAAGAGTATATTATTTATATATCGCTGGTACGTAGCCAGTCCGTTAGTTAGTCTAAAAGGAAGTACTTTATATTTATATATTTTGTAATGGGTCTAAAATATAGTAAGATCTTCTAATCTAGGGTCTATTCTAATTTGGTAAAAAGCCTAACGGATATTAAGCTTAGTAAAGACCTTAGCTCTACTTATTTAGGATAAAGTCTTATTAAGTAAGGGCAGTAGATAGCGGTCCTTGTGGGTTATATTATTAAGTTTGTGGTAGTTAATATAGAAATAAAGTCCTCTATTTAGCTTTTTAGTAAAGAGAATAGGTAAGTTAAAAGGGGCTTAACTAGGCTTAATAAAGCCCTTATTTAGGTTATTAATAAGGTACTGCTTTATAGCCTATAATTTGGCAGTTAACTGCTAACAAAGGAGGCTATAACTAAGGGTGTCTTCCTTATCTGGCTTAATCTTAATCTTGTGGTTATACGGTCAGTAAAGTAGGAGCATATTGGATACTACCTTAGAGAATACATTCTTGAATTTCTGGTATTAATAGGGCAGTTTCTGTTCTACCAGTTCCTTATCTATAAGCTCACTTTCCTATCCACTAAGCTTACTTTCCTTTTCCTTAATTATTTAATTAATTTTATATAAGCTAGTGGTAAAGGTAATAGTGTTGGGTTGGACTAAGTCCTAATAGAATCCTATAGCGCTAATATAGCAGATATTAACTGGGGGAAGGTCCGTAGGTTTCTTTACGGACTTTTATTAGGCCGTATTTTATAAAATAGGGTTTATAGTCTTCCTTAGCTTATATTCTATATTCTATAAGTTGTCCTTCTAGTTTATTAGTTTAGTATGGCGTCTAATATTCCTAGCCTTCCTTTATAGCTATATGGGGCCTAAGTTCTCCATAGGGGACTTAGCTAGGTTACTACTAATTTTCTAGGTCTTTAGTGCGGGTAGCGTAATATAGGTAGTCTAGGGGTAATATAGTATACGGACCCGTTACAGATTAAGCTGTATATCTTTCTTAAAGGCCTAGTCCCTACGTATAGTATCAGCCTAGTAAACGGTGTCTATCTATAGCCGTATAAGGTTTTCCATTATAATGCTAATTTCCTTTATAAAAGAAGGTATTAGGGGTAGGGTTTTAGGCTAGACAAGCCGTCTACTCCATATGTTAAGCTATAAGCCTAGATAGGCTAGCCATTTTCTTTTTAAAATTATATCGTGGCTTCCTAGGTCTGTAATAAGAAAGGGGACATTATACTGCCTTCGTCTATTAATATAGAGGTAGATCCATAAGATAGTCGTAATAGGTGGTTTTATTTGTCTATTATACCCGCGGATAGGGACTAGTTTAGGCAGTTCTTTAAGGGATGCATTTAAAAAGTTAGCCAGCTTTATAGCGCACTGGGTATCTATTAAGGCAAAGGCATTTACTCTAGAGTCAGCTAAAGCAGAGGTTAAAACTTAATATCCATTATAAAATAAAGTATAAGGAATAGTGCAGCTTCTTTTACCAACTAGCTAACCTAGATTAATATATAATATATTAATTCCTTTTAACCCTAGAGAGGAGTCTTTCTCTAGGGTTCTTCTTTTTATAACTCCTTATTATCCTCCTAGATCAACAGAACTTTATCCGTTTTTGCCTTTATTAGGTAGCCCTTAGCAAAGTAGTCCTTCTAGCCGTATAAGAAGCAAGCTCCTTAATTACTAAGGGCCTATCTATAGGGGTTACTATACGTTGGCCAAGTATGCGCCAGACCCATAGTAGGGCTAGCTGCGTGGCTAGCTGCTGAACTAATGGTAGGCTATATAGCTGGTGCTATAGGAGTTGCCGATTGTGCTAGGGCACTACAGGCCGTTCTTATAGCGCTTATAGTCTGGTTTAAAAAGTTTCTGGCTTTATACCGCTTGGCTTATACCTTAATTCAATGGAGGCCTTAATTAATAGCTAGGTAGTAGTCTATAAGTACCTTTAACGTCTATATAGTAGTAAAACTTGGTAGTATAGCGTGCTATAGATCTAGGGTAAGCTTGTTAAAGAGGTCTAGCATTATGTCTTTATAGGGAATTCGGGCTTGGCTAGCTAGGTATAGGAAGTGGGTCTAAAAAGCTAAAAAGGTCTCCGTTATTTTTATATTAAGGGCTTTATAATTAAGGCGGGCGTTCTATATCTTAAAGGGGTCCTTATAAATAGAAGATAGGTAGTTAATTATCTCTTCTTTAGAGAGGAAGGGATCTGCCGAGTCCTAGGTATATTACGGACGTAGATGCGTTTATGCGTCCCTGCTGGTACAGCCGAAGACATAGGCCATCTTAGCTTAAGTAGTAGGGAAGTAGTCCGTATTAACCTTAAGCTTGTCTTGCAGTTAAAGCTTCTAATTATTAAACGTAGGGTTAGTTCCGTCTATAAGTAAAGGAGGGTCCGTAACCTTTATAGATTATAACAATGCTAATACTATGCGTTAGGCTAGGGTCTTAAGGACTATAGCAAGTCTTTAGGTGTCTAATAACTCTTTACTAGGTATAGGGGTGTCTCTAGTTTTAAGCAGCTCTTAAAGCCGTTTAATTTTGGTATTAGCTACTGTGAGCTCTTTCTAGGGGGTTAAGACGGCAACTGTTTTACTATTGGAGGTATTTACAGGTCCTGCAGCGGCTTTGCCAGCTGCTGTATTTCTTGGCATAGTAGTAGGGGTTTTAGGTAATTTCTAGTATTTATTTATTTTCTAGAGGTTCTGGTCCTTATGTGTCCTATTCTTAGGTTTCGCGTTCTGTTTATATTCTTTTGGTTCTATCCTGTCCCTATAGTCCTGGTAATGTCCTTAGGGTCCTATTCTATGTCCTTATAAATATATTTAAGTTCCTTCTTAGGAAGAAAGAGTAGAAGGAGCTTTGGATAATGTTAGCGACTTAGTTAACCGAGGCATAAGCACAGCAAAAAGGACGCATATAAGCCTATATAATTGGATTGTCTATAAACGAGGATCCAAAGCTAGAGAAAGGAAAGGGGAGAAACGGAAGCACCGCTCGAAGTTATATACAATTATCCGGTCACGTGACGGCAATGTGCGGCAATGTGCCAGTACCGTAACATCTATTACCTTAATTAATTAAACCTCTTTATTAAATACCTTGTTACTCTTCTTCCTAAGTATCCTTTTAGCCACTTTAGCCTTTTAATAAAGCTGCTAGATTACTTTATAATCCTTTTTTGCTTATTATTATTTAGCTTTTTTACTACTTTTTTTATAATCTTATATATTTAATTAGCAAGCTAAGTAACTTTCTTTTCCGCGTCTATAT
>Ga0307507_10003777_pt1 | contig 28394 bp, 4 predicted proteins | sample 7_EM_MG_FD_207223 | JGI IMG/M metagenome (GOLD analysis project Ga0307507, IMG submission 207223) | Populus trichocarpa ectomycorrhiza microbial communities from riparian zone in the Pacific Northwest, United States - 7_EM | ecosystem: Host-associated > Plants > Roots > Unclassified | place...
TAAGCTTTATATCTATATAATATTTCTTATCCTTAGGATATTTAAATAAAAGTGGTACCATTTTAAAGCGCTTTACAAGCTCTATAAATCTATACTAATAGAAAAAATATTTATTTAATATTGGGGGGTGCATTATAAGTATAAGCATATTAGGGGATTTTGCCAAGACTATCCGGAGACTATCCGGATAGTCTCCGGATACTATCAGCTGATAGGTCTATTATCCGAGAGGGCTATCTGGCCTATCCTCCGCAGGTCTAAGAACCGGACTCAATCTATGCTTTCTAATTGGCTAAATTTTTATCGATAACGTAGGATGATAATTGACGGTAATAGGATAGTAAATGTGGAAGGTCTGAAATAAAATAGCAATTTCCAATTTATTCCAAACTAAATTAAGGAGAACTGATTGTAACTTAAGTTAAATTAAGTTGGTGGATAATGTGAGCGATAGGGTTATGACGGTCGGCATCGTTATAAAGGGTTGGAATATCAAAACTATACACAGACGAAATTTGTTAGGAACCGTTATAACCCTATTTACGTTAGACTCAATGCTCGGTTAGGAGTTCACCCCACTCCGTGCAAGGCCCCACTCAATACACAGCCAAAATATACCAAAAAATACTTATAGCTTAATAATAACTATAGATTATTATTATTATTCATTACTTAACGTTTAATTTAGATCCCTATTAGGCCTACGCGGACTACTTTTTATTTATATATAGGGAGAAAACTCCATTTAAGAAAGCCTTATAATCTATCTCCCCGCCTTTTAGGACTTGCCTACTTAGCGCCTACAAGTTACCTATAGTGCTCTACTATCTTACTTTTTAACCTCTTTAGGAACCACTACTGCTGTAATAAGCCTATAGACGCGCTAGTATTGCAAACTTTACTCTACTACTATAGAGTTATAAAGAGATGCCTATTACTCGTCCCTTTACCTTTTACTACTATTTCCTTTACCACCTAAAACTAGTCTAGTATATTTTAGCTAATAAGCTATTAGGTAACCGCCTTAAGACCTTTTTATATTAAGAGTAGTGTATTATAGTTCTCTATACTAGCTGCTAAGAGTATTGCTTCTTAGTTAGTGCATAACAGTATTACATATTTTAGTGTCTATCTTAGCTAGCTATATTTATATCTTAGGCTACCTACTAGGATACCCACCTAGTAGAGCTAATCTTTTAGTCCTATTATTCCTATTTTTAAGAGTGTTACTATTATATTTTCTACCTTTATTAGGCCTTCTTAAAGCCCTTAGGTATTTACCCCCTATAGTATTAACTATGCTATAGCTTAGGTTTCTCTTACCTAAGTTAGCCTCTATACCTTTAACTTCTATACCTCTCCAGTGTTGGTCTAACTAGTATTATACTGCAGTAGATAGTTTCCTAATACTCTTTTATATTCTACTTTAGCTCCTTTCTCTTTCTTACTATTATTTTTACTGGTTTTTTATACGTCTCCCTTCCTCCTCTATATAGGCCTAGGCTTTAAAGTAATATTATTTTTCTTCTACTTTCTCTACCTGTTTCTCTAATATATCTTCCCTAGTTTAGGGTTATTAGTTTGCTCTCCTATAGGGTACCCTAGGGTCCCTCTATTACGGACGCTTTAAGTACAATGTTATAACTACTTGGAGAAGAGTTGGCGGAAGCTAGTTGGTTAATACAGGCACGGTCCAGGATGGATCCGGTGGAACTATATAACAAGGAATGGTAACCAAGGTCACGTGGTGTTAAACATATTAACTATATTAAACGGAAGGGACGTTATATTTAATACAGACAACACGTACCTCACATATAAGAGAGGATTTCTTAGGAGTATAGTTATGTATTTAAAGGACCTCAATCCCTACTATAGATAGTTCTCTCCTTATAGTAAATCTTAGAATACAATTGGAGTTAATCTATTAGGCAACTACTCCACTAGTTATTATTACATTATTATATTTATTATACCTATATACCCAGCCTAATAACAGAACCCACCGTAGTCTAGGCTATAAGGTTCTGTTACATATTCACTACTAAGGTTACAGTATTAGAACAAACTCAAACAATATACCACTAAAAGCAGCACTAGTCATAATGGCGTTAACAGGAACCACAACCTTAGGGCCAGGTAATACCAGTATAGATAATAGGGATTCTTAAGTGGTTACGCAAGGTTAGTTATAGAAAATGGTTAATCACTTATAAGATAATAATAGGATACTTAAAGAACGCATTAATAGAATTAGAGCGGCAAAGATCAAGTTACCTTTAATTAAACGATTCTCTAGAGAGAAGTTAAAGCTTAAGGGATTTCTTATACAAATGCACTTTAAGGTAGTACAGGAAGGAGCAAAGTTAGCAACATTATTAGACCAAGTAGCCTATATAGGATTGTTCCTAATAGGGAGGGCACTTAAGTGGTTTAAGCCGTATCTTATAGAAATATAGGCTAATAGTATAACAACTACTAACTAGGATATATGGTACATATTTGCCAGTTGGAACGGGTTTGTAGAGCAACTAACGCAGATATTTAGAAACCTAGAGGCCATAACCACAGCGGAACAAAAGCTTTAGAACTTAGTACAACGCACTTCAGCAATTAAGTATACAACACAGTTTTAAACACTAGCTATATAGGTTGAGTGGAATAACAGGGCGCTTATAGCATAGTACAAACAGGGACTTAAGGCTAAAGTCCAGGACGCAATTATCCTAATAGAAGATACGGATACTCTAAGAGAGTTAATAGATTAGTTAATAAAGATCAATAATAGAATCTACTAAAGGGAACAAGCTAAAAGAGGGTAAGACAGAGTTTTATAGTCGTATAAGGCGTAGAGTACGCAACAACAGATATAGAGTTAAAAACTATGGAATAGCGCGGAGCTAATAGACCTAAGTAGTACTAAAGAAACCTAAAGGTAGGGAAAGAAACCATAGAAACCTAAAGGTTAAGGATTAAGTAATTAAAGGACCTAGAAGCAGAGGCCAAACCAGAGATCTTAGCAGCAGAAGACATTTAGGCGGACTCCACAGCAAGAAAGATGGTTTAAAGATAAAGCTTACATAAATTACAGAAAATAGGGTTATTTCGCCAGAGACTATAGAGGTAGTTAGAATAACTACATAGTAAAGGGAACCAGACTAGCAGACAGCATATATATATAGAGGGACAACGGTGCACTGCAAGGAACAAAAGAATATTTAATTAACAGTTTTGCGTATTATTACAACAACGCATACTAAATTCATAAGGACGCTAAGTACGGCGCAAGCTATTAGCCATAAGAGCTAAAGTTAAAAGGACTCTAAGGAACCAGAGAGTTAGATAAAGAATAAGATTAACTCTATAAGCTAGATCAAGATGTCACAGCAATATATAGATAAAGATTAGCAGTAATAACAATAGAGTCAGAGTACTTATTAATTATTAGTAATAAGGACAAAAAGAAGGCTAACTAGGAGCACTTAAACCTTAATAACGCAACAAAAGTAGAGACTAAGACCATTACCAAACAAGGTTCAGTAACGGATATTATAACACTATTAGATACAATTTCCATCGCTTTACAAGATAATAGAAGCAACGTTTAGAAGAAACTAAGCAAGCAGATAACTACTAGTGCTAGCTTATTACATAATAAAGGCAAAAGGCCACAGGCTTAAGATTCTTAAGAAGAGATAAAAAAAGCTTAAGATTCTTAAAGTAAGATAAGACACACCTAAGGACCCATAACGGACGAAAACCAATAGGAAAGGGTAGTAACTTAGTTTAATAACAAACAAATAAGCATAGGACGCAAGTTTAAGAACTACAAGTTCAGAGAATAAATAAGAACATCAGCAATCTTAGGTAAACGCAGTGTTCAGCCCAAAGATTAAATAGTTAATACTAGGATTAAAAAGTAAGACGACTACAAAGATCTAGCTATAAGACACAGAAAACAAGAAACTATAGATAAGTTCAGAACAAGAATTATTATATAGCAAGAGCAAAAGCTAGATAAGAGATTAGCTACGCTAGGTTATATAAGAAACAGAGCACCTATACAAAGAGTTACTAATAGGCCAAGTGTAGGGACACCTAGGGTAAAATAGTTAAACAAACTGGAATAAGAAGAGGATCTAGATATTCCAACTAGGTTTAAAAAAAGACATACTAAAGGATATTATAATGCAGCGATAATAAGGTACTTTCTAACAGATAAACCATATACACTAAACCAGCTGTATAGAAAGTGGTATAGGCAACGACACAATAACAAATAGGAAGATTTTTATATATAGCTGGACGAAAAAGTTATCCAAGACCAACCCATTATGGAGAAACATATAAGTTATATTAAAGGAGCATTAATTATAATGTTAAGGAACCTAGAAGAGGGATCTAGGGACTAGAGAAGTAAGTAATAAATCTTAGTACCTATAGCAGAGATACCAGTAGTTAGGTCAACTAAGTATAAGTTTAAACTTAAGAATAAAGACAAACTAAAAGTTAACCCAAAATATATAGCGCATTATACACTATCGTGGATAGCTTGTGTGGATAATATATATAACATGCATAGAGCACCCAAAGACAAGAACTGGAAGTACCTAGTAAGAATATATTAGGTACTAGAGGAAAAGCGGTTTAGAAATACTAAGTATATACATAGTTAGCACCTAGTAGAAGTACAAGGTTAAGGGGACTTAATACTTTAACTAGAAAGATTCCTTATAGAAGAGTGCCTAGATAGATAACAGTGGTAGAAGTGCCTAGAGAACACTTATTTATAATATATAGAGGAAAAGAAACAAACTAAGTATTGGCTAAAGTTGGACTAAGTATAAGCAGAATCAAGCAGCTAATAGTTAGGAAAAGGGGAGGCGCACAGGACTAGAGGGAACTAGTATTAGAGCCTTAGACCATTAAAGGAATTTAAAGACAACACCTAAATTTAAGAGCTAAATAGTAAGATTAGCAGTTTAAAGTGTTAGTAGATAATAGAGCAACTAGGAACCATATATTACCAAAGGTAGTAGAAAGGATAGGGTTACTATATAGACAAAAGGAACACCTATATCCACTTATAACGATTTTAGGAGATTAGATAGCCTATAGAGGAGGCATTATTAATTTTAAAACAGGACCTATTTAGATAACTATCAAAGGGAGACTAGTTAGAATATCTTTTAATATCCTACCATTAGGACAGGACAAGGCAATACTAGAAATACCTTAGTTATAGGAGTACAATCTAAAGATTAATTGGGTTATAGGTCAAGTTAATATTAAGGATACATAATAATGTAAAGTGCGATAGTAAACTAAGTTGGTATAGTACTAAGTTAGAGCGATATATAAAGAGACTAAGTGAGGCTTAAGTTATATACTAAAGAGATACCACAAGTATGGTAAAAAGTTATAGTCACTAGAGAGTAAAAAGCTGTTAGAGTATATAGCTTAGGACCATAAGATAGAATTAGAAGAGGGAATAAGTCTAAAGTTCTTTCTAATTTATAAGCTTACTAAAACAGAGTCAGTAGCGCTTAAAGAGTTTATCTAGGAGAACTTATAAAAGGGATATATTAGACTATTATAGTCATCAGCAGGATATCCAGTGTTGTTTATCCTAAAGAAAAACGGAAAACTTAGGATATATATAGACTATAGATAGTTAAACAGCATTACTAGGAAGAATAGGTATTTTTTACCCTTAATTAGCGAAATCTAAGATAGAATAGGCAACGTAAAGATCTTTATAAAGATAGATCTAAGATAGGCGTACCACCAGATTAGAATTAAGAAAGGCAATAAATAAAAGGTAGCCTTTAGGTCAAAGGAAGGACTATATAAGCTATTAGTTATATAATTTAGGCTTATAAACGCACTAGCAACATTCCAGAAGCAAATTAATAGTGTATTAGGAGAATACCTAGATGAATTTATTATAGTATACCTTAACAACATTATTATCTACTTAGAGAGTAAGGAAGAACATAAAAAACATATTAAGTAGGTCTTAAAGAGACTACAAAAAGAACAGATACTAGTAGTAATTAAGAAATACAAGTTCTTTACTAGGAAGACCAATTTTATTAGATTTATTATTAAACTAGGCCAACTTAGTATAGATCCAAAGAAGATTAAGGCTATAGTAAATTGGCAAGAACTAGAGAATATTACGCAGTTAAGATTGTTCCTAGGGTTTTGCAATTACTATAAAAGGTTTATAGCGCAATAGTTACAGGACATTAAGCCATTTACACAGCTAATAAAAAAAGAAGAACTGTGGGCATAGGGAAAGGAGTAATAAGAACTATTTAAAAGAATTAAAGAGTTGTTTACCTAAGAGCCAGTACTTAAGATCTATTAACTAGGGCTAGAGATGGTTATAAAAACAGATATATTAGACTTTATACTAGAAGCGTGCTTCCTATAAAAATATCAAGATAGATAGCACCTAGTGGCATACTATAGTTAAAAGATAACACCACTAGAGTTAAACTATGACATCTACAATAAAGAGTTGTTAGGTATAGTTACAGCACTTAAGAAATAGAGAGCATTCTTATAAGGCATAGAGAAACCATTTATAGTTAAGACGGACTATAAGAACCTTATAGGATTTCTAATAACAAAGGAACTTAACTAAAGACAGGTTAGATAGGCGGAAATGCTTATAGAATACCATTTTAAAATTTAGCATACTAAGGGTATAGACAATGCACAAGCAGACGCTCTAAGTAGAAAGGCTAAACTACAAAGTAATAAAAAGCTATTAGGAGCTTTATTACAAAGGGATTAAGACGGATTAATTAGGTATAATTATCCAAAGATTACAGTAACCAAGGAAAGTCAGATCTATAAATCACCAGAGAATAATTAGACACAGAAGATCTAAGAAGTATAGGTAGAGGATCTAGACTTAAAGCAATATAAAAACAGAGAAGTAATATATATACCTAAGTCTATCGCAGAAGAATTTGTTAAGGAATTCTATAAGGGAATAACACAAGAACATAATAGAGCTATAGGCTTAGTATTAAGACTTTAAAAGGAGTACATTATTTAAGAAATCTAGGGACTAGCAAGATAAGTTATAAAGAAATATCCAAATTGCTAAAGGAATAAACTGACGAGGTATAAGCTATACAGAGGGCTACAACCTATTAAGACACCAGGAAGACTATAGAAGGTTATATTATAGGACTTTATTATTAAGTTACTAAAGTTAAGAGATCCTATTATAGGACAAGATCATAATGCGATCTTAGTAATAGTAGATAAGCTAACAAAGTAGGGATACTTTATAGTATACACTAAAGAGATATTAGCAGAAGATGTCGCTAGAATCTATATAAAAGAAGTATTTATAAGACACGGAGTACCAGACAAGATTATATCAGATAGAGATCTAAGATTTATAGTAGTATTTTAGGAAGTGTTTTTAGCAGAATAAGGAGTTCACGCAGTAATATCTACAGCGTATTATCCGCAGACGGACGGACAAACAGAAAGACTAAACTAGACACTAGAGTAGTATTTAAGGCACTATATTAATCACGCATAGAACAATTGGGTATCGCTATTACTAGTTATATAGTTTGCATACAATACAACACCATAAGAAGGAATAGGGATATTACTATTTAAGGCAAATTACGGATATAAGCCAAGAACATTATTATCGCCACATTAAGAAAAAAGGATGAGTAGCACAGCTAAATAAAGAATAGAGATATTAATAAATCTTTATGCAGACCTTAAAGAAATAGCTAAACTAGTACAAGAATAAATAAAAAGGTACTATAATACTAAGAGATCTAAGGGACCAGATCTTAAGGAGGGAGATAAAGTGTGGCTACTACACAAAAATTTCAAGAGTTAACAACTAAGTAAGAAGTTGGACTATGTTAGACTAGGACCTTTTAAAGTTAAGCAAAGAATTTTATTAGTTATGTATAAATTAAACCTACCAGCTAAAATGAAAATCTACCCTATACAGCATATTGTAATGCTAGAGCCAGCACACGGGAATATTAAGCCACTAGTTTATAAGGCAGACATATATAGAGGACAAAAGGAAGACAAATAGCAAGTTTTAAAGATTATCAGTTATAAGGATATAGATAACAAAACATAGTATAAAATAAAGTAGATAGGCTATAGTGAGACTACCTAGAAACCACTAAGTAACCTAAAGAACGCTATAGGAAAGGTACGGGAGTATTAGAAGAAAGTAGGTTAGGCAATATTAACAAAGAAGGATTATTAAAGAATAAGTCACCTAAGGGGGACCTAAGAGGAGCAATTGCCAAGCTACTTAGAGTTGTTTCCCTTATAGGAGAAGAGCCAATCCTTTTATTACCTAGCTTAAACAGACCCTATTAAACTAGTTTCTACTCCTTAAAACGGACCTTCTTACAAACATGTTTAAGGCGTTAAAGATAAGTATAAGCTAAATATTAAGCTTTAAGGACGCGTACGGACTCTTCTAAGGCACATTAAACCTTAAGTAGCGCGGAGGCTAGCTTACTATTAAGCTTTACAGTAGTAGATTAAACACGAGACCCTATAATAAGTTACTTAAGGAACTTAAAAACTGTTAAGAGTAATAGAACGCGCACACTTAGCGTTAAAGATAGAGCAAATATCACAGGACAATTAAACGTTTACTTTAGTACACTTAGAGCAAGAAGAGGGTTATTAAGATAAAGGATTTACTAGCGCAACACAGACTAACCCCTCTTTTACGCACCTCAAGTAAGGAATCACCATTACTTTACCAAGCAATAGTATGGAGGAAACCATATAAAGGCAATACTTAACCTAGGAAAGAGAAGAAGAAGCTTTAGGTATAATAAGCAAGGATATTAACTAGACTAATTAAACAGATATTACACCTCTAGTAGACAACTTGGAGATATTAGGAATCTTTAAGGACAAAGATAAAGAGGAGGGAGATAGTATTATAGACGCTTTAAGTATAATGTTATAACTACTTGGAGAAGAGTTAGCGGAAGCTAGTTAGTTAATATAGGCACGGTCTAGAATAGATCTGGTGGAACTATATAATAAGGAATAGTAACCAAGGTTACGTGGTGTTAAACGTATTAACTGTATTAAATAGAAGGGATATTACGTTTAATATAGACAACACGTACCTTATATACAAGAGAGGATTTCTTAGGAGTATAGTTATGTATTTAAAGGACCTTAGTCCCTACCGTAGATAGTTCTCTCCTTGTAGTAAATCTTAGAATATAATTGGAGTTAATTTATTAGGCAACCACTCCACCAGTTATTATTACGTTATTATATTTGTCATACCTATATACCCAGCCTAATAACAGAACCCACTATAGTCTAGGCTACAAGGTTCCGTTACACCCTCCATAGTTTATTTAGGTGTGTCTTAATATACTTTATAACCTTAAAGTTACACTCCTTTTGCACCCTTTATATTGCAGCGGCTTTAATATATAATTATAGAAGAGGGGATATTAGCTTCCTTCTTAAGTAGTACTATAGCCATTTGCTTATACCCGCTTATTATACTCTAAAGGTAGGCTATTTAGACCCCCTAAAGTAGTTTAAAGAATAACTTAAGAGGGCCCCCTCTAATTTCTCTTATAGCCCAAACGCTAAATCTATACGTTATAGTTGGCTAGATAACTGCTATATATAGTAGACGTGACCTCTAAAAGTATAGGCCCTATATAGAATTAACAATCCTAGATATTGTAATATACTATACTTGGCCCTTATAGGCCGCTTATAATATATATACACTCTACTAAAGCTTACTATCTACCTATACTCCTAATACCCTTAGGCCTTAAACTGGTTAACCCCTAAAGCCTTAGATATAAATTATATACTAAAGATCTATAGATTAGTTACGTTTTCTTATAAAGTAGATTAGCTAGTATTTCTTTAGTAAGAATTGGACTCTATATTATCTTGCCTATTCTATATAGGTGTTATAACCTTTCTCTAGTATTCTATAATTCTCTACAGCTATTAGACCGTATATAATTAGGTTTATATTATTAATAAAGCCTATCCCCTAGGTTGCCCCTTTTTTAAAGAAATTAAGTAGGTGTAATAGGACTAGCCCAGTTATAGTAGGAATGTCTCAGTAAAACACTTAACAGATAAATTTTAACGCTTTAATTAAATTCTGCTAAATTCTGCCAAGTTAATTAAATTCTGCCAAATTCTGCTAAAATTAATTAAATTCCGCTAAATTCTGCCGACTCAATTAAATTCCACTAAGTTCCACTAATATAATGGAATTTTGTTAAAACCTATTAAAATCCGCGTAGGCTTATGCCTACGTGTCTGCTGCTAAGACCCTAAATATTTAGTTACACGTTTCCTATATTCCTTTCTCTTCTTTATATAACGTCTTATACTCTGCAAGAGCTATATACCCTTAGATTTAAATGAAATTTATATTATTTCTTTAAATCTTCCCTAAAGCCTCTTCGCGCCCTTATATTACGTTATATTAAAATAACTACTATTAAAATGGCAAATTAACCTAAATCCCTTTTAATAACCATAAGTATTATAACCCTAGTTAGGGAATAGTTAACTATAATACAATAGTTCTTTATAAAAGCCTTAGCTTAGTAGCAGGCTGCACTAGAAGCCTAATACTAGCGATTAATAGAAGCACTCTATAAAGAACTCCGTAATATTAAGGCACCTATATTATAGACCCTAATAACAACACCTATAAATAAGATTAATATAATGGTATCTAAACCTAGCCTATTAAATAAGAATATAGAACTGGTAATAGTAGCTTAACCTATATATATAATAAACCAAATACCTATTATAAAACCTAAAAAGCTCCCTAATCCTCTAATATTTAATAGAAACTAAAATAACCTATATCCCTTTATAACTAAGCTCCGTCTTAAACTCTTAATAAACTATAATTAATACCCTACTAAAGCTAGTAAGGTTAGCTATAGAATGTCCTAATTAAGTAAAGATGCTATATAAACCATAGATCCATTCTTCCATAATAGCACTTTCATTAATTTTAAAACCTTTATCTCTTTACTGGAACAAACGTATAATAACGCCAGCTATAAATATACAGATGTTACTAAACTTAAAAACCTATAATAACAGAACTAAGATTTTACTAGCTTCTTTTTAGAATTTTTAGGCCTTATTAAAAAGCTAGATTAGAATAAAGCTGCTAGAGTTACTACTCTTTAATAAGCTATTTTAGATAAGATTAGAGCCTAGTTAGTAGGTAAAAAACTGCCAAAAAACCTATCCAAATTTGCTATAATATATTAACGAATTAATAAGGACCTTTAATATAACAAATAGACTTATTTCCTAAAGTTAACTATACCTTGCGTTTAAAACTCTATGAAACTAGTATATGCTCTAAAACGCAACCCTTCTCTAAGACCTAAAAGCCCTATATATAACCCTATAGACCTTAATGCCGCTTAATTCTATGCACCCTTAGAAACTAATAAATAAAAAACTTAAGCTATAAATGAAGAATGCTTTAGATGTGGTAAAAAAGGATATATCTAAAAGCATTGCCGAACTTACCCTTTTAAAAAAAGTCCGCCGTAATTCCTTTTAATCCTTAAGTCGTACCCAATCCTTAAATTATACCTATTCTTTAAGCCATACTTATTTCTTAAATTATACCTATGCTATAAATTATACTTAGACGTCACAAAGTACCTCACCTTTAATTAACTTAAAAAACAAATTGTCCTAGGGCTAAGTCGCGCTTTAGGATAAAAAGTAGAAGAGTATAAGTGTCTAGGCTCTTCTAGCGCTAATACACGGTATAACTCCCTTAATATACTTGGCAAAATTTAAATACTTAGAAAATAAAAAAAGATATAAATCCTAATAGACAGCGGAGCTACTAGCATAGGCTTTGTTAATATAAACTATACAAAAACTTAATACCTAAATTTAAAGAAACTTAATAAGCCTTAAGGCCTATAAGGCTTTAATAGCAAACCCTTAATACATAGCAAAATAACGCATTATGCCCTAGTAAAAATATAGATAGGTAAACACCTTAAACATATCTCCCCGTTTATAATACCCTTAAAGCAATATAAAGTTATACTTAGACATAGATAGCTAAAACAACACAACCCTTTAATTAGCTGGGTTAAAGAAATATTAAAGTTCCATATAACCTACTACTAAAGTTATTACTTAAAAAACTATTTGCCCTATAAATATGTATACAACTATTTAAATTTAATATAATATAAATTACCCTTACTATAAACCTTAAGCTAATATAATAAATCTATAACTGCTAATTATGGAAAAGAATATAAAGATATTATGTTAAAACCTCTTAAAATTTATATAATATAGGCCGCGCCTTTTATCTTATTAGTAAAAAGACAAAATTATAAAATCTTTGCTATAACTATAGAAGACATTAAGAAAGTACTAGAACCAAAATAGTATCCTAATCCTTAACCTTTTATACCTAAAGAGTACTATAACCTAATTAATAAGTTTAAAAAATAATTTATAGACTAACTAGCCCTGTACTAAAAGAAGCATAATTTTAAGATAGAACTTAAGCCTGGCATAATACCAAAGTTTAGTCCGCTATACGGCATATCACAAAAAGAACTACTTATAATGTAATAATACCTTAACAAGCATCTATAAAATGGATTTATTCGCCCTAGTTAATCTCTATTTACCTTACCTATGCTATTTATTAAAAAGCTAAAAGAAGGCTTAAGATTCTATGTTAATTATTAAGCTTTAAATATAATTATAATTTAAAACTAATATCTGATTCCCTTAATTTAAAAGACGCTTAACTAATTAGTAAAGGTACGGTACTTTATAAAGCTTAATATAATCACTGCCTTTAATAAAATTTATATATATAAAGGAGATAAGAAGTATATAACTTTTTATATACAATAGGGACTCTTTAAATACCTAGTAATACTATTTAGCGTAAAAAATGGTCCTAGTATGTTTTAGCAATATATTAACAATACGCTTTATAAATTCCTTAATGTATTTATTACCGTGTATATTAACAATATCTTAATCTACTTATCCTTGCTTTTTAAATATTAAAAATATATTAAAATAGTCCTTAAACGCTTATAAGACGCAGGCTTATAATATAATATTAAGAAATACAAGTTCTATATATCTAAGGTTATATACTTAGGCTTAATTATATCCCGCAATAGAATTAAAATAGACCCTAAGAAAGTCGCTATAATTATAAACTAGGAAAGCCCTAGCAATATATAAAACATTTAAGGATTTCTAAGATTTACAAATTTCTATTAATAATTTATTAACTACTTCTTAGAAATTGCTTAGCTATTAGTAAACCTAATAAAGAAGAATATAAAATTTAAATAGACTGCTAAATGCAAATAAGCTTTTAATAACTTAAAATATTGCTTTATAACTACTTTAATCCTTACTTACTTTAACCCTAACCTTAAATATATTATTAAAATAGACTTACTTATTAGATTATGTACTAGGGAGAGTGTTATTACAATATAATAAAAATAGCGAACTATGTCTAGTAGCCTTTCTCTCCCAGAAACTCGCCCCTACTAAATTAAACTATAAGATATATAATAAGGAACTGCTTGCGATTATTAGATACTTTAAATAATGGCGTCCCAAGCTTAAAGGATTGTTATTCCTAATATATATATTAACGGACTATAGGAATCTGTAGTACTTTATAACTATAAAGCAATTAATATAGCGCTAAATTTATTAGGCTGAATACCTCTTATAATTTAACTTTAAGATTATATATTAACTAGGTAAACTTAATTAAAAGCCTAACGTATTAATATAACGATTATAGGACTTACCTATAAACGCTTTAGATAAACGGATTATAAATTAATTATAAATCTTACTGTTGGTATGCTTTAACACAGTGCAATAGACGTAATATACGTGCAGTGCGGTATATAGTTAGATTCTTGTCGTTCTATCTACACGTCTTAATAATACATATACGCGTCTCGCGTAGATCACGTGCTCTATGTACATAATACATGAAACGAATATCTACCAACACTAGAGCAACTCTAAAGGAAACCAAATCATACCATTCCCGTTATTCATAGCGTATATACAATAACTGGCTCTTCCGTCCATAATATACAGTAGCTTCTCCTTCAATCCTATCCCTGTTATATAACGCCTGTAATAGCTCGCACAAGGTAAGAAAACGGGAAGAAAAGGTATATATCATTAACTTAGTTGCTTGGTTAATATATACACGGAGCAGAATAGGATTTAGGTAATGGTCCTAGCAGAACTTAGCAGGATTTAGTGGACTTAGCAGAATATAGCAGAATGCTGTAGATTGCCGTCAGATTGCTGCTCGCGGTCAGTCTCTAATTGCTAAGTTGGTAGAAACAGGTAGACGTGTGTAAGGTATTACGGGGGTGTCCCATAACAATTACTATCTAATAAAGATACTAAGCTAAGGAGAAGAAGGAGAATTATTAGGGGTAGCAGGTAGATATATCGCAAGGGCCGCTAAGACACTAGTGGTAAGCAAGCTAATAGCGATTTTCTATCCCGGGGATGGAAAATCCTAATTAGCTAGTTAAATTCAGGGTCTATAGAATATGGCAGGTGGCGTGCCCTAGCACCGTTACAATGCTAAGCCAAATCTAAGTTCGTTTGTTTAACCTACTCTATAGTCTACAGTTTTAAGTGATTGGTATTAATTAACTTCTTAAGGGCCGCAGATGCCTTGCTCTTAGTTATTAAGTCAGCAGGGTTGCTATTACTATTAATCCACTTAACTTCTATAATCTCTCTGCGCTTATATAACTGACGAAGACATATAACGTCTATTATAAAACGTTTCTCTCATATAGTGCCTAGCTTAACAAGACATTTGTAAAGTGATTTCAAGTCAGTGTAAAGTATAAGTAGAAGTTCGATCTGTAGGAGTTATTTAACAGTTAACTTAATTGCAGCGCTAATGTTAAATCTATGGGCTATTGCATAGAGTTCTAAGGCTAGTACGCTTCTAGTAACTCTCTTATACTTAATTAACAACCAGTAGATAATATTAGCCTTATATAACGCGTCCTCCAATACTAGTATATATCCTATTTGTGACAAGAGGTCCTTATTATTAGCGAATAAGGCGTTAGTAAAAGCAAGTAGGCGTAATATATTAATGTCCAATTTAACAAACGTAAGGCCTCTTATTAGGTTATCAATCTATAATTATAGTTGTTTATTAAGTTTGGTAACATCTTCCTTTTTAGGGTTAATCACCTAAGCGGCAAAAGAGAGGTTAAAGAAAGCTTCTAGTTAATATATAGAGGCAATATATGCACCTCTTACGCGTTGCGTAACGTATTATTCCTTTATAGTTAGTGTATTACGGACAATGCCTCTTAAGCTCGTAGTTATAGCTATTTTACCTAGGTGGACCGTATTTAGGTTCTTACACTAGTGTTCCTAGGTTATTATAATATTGCCTTCCTAAGAGAGTTGGATGATGCATCCATTAAATTTAAGTAATTGCTTAACCGTAAGTTGCTCGCGCTCTTTTATAAGAAATTAAGCCTTTTCCAGATATTATTGCTCCGCGTCTATAAAGGTGGTATTAGCTAGGAATAGAGTGTTGTTAGTTTAAAGGCCAACAATACTAAAGTAGTTAGGAGTGTTGCTCCATAGGAGGTACGGATTATATATTAATGAGTTTATATCCAATTCCTTAATATAGTGATTATGGTAGGTTATAAACCAGTAATTACCTGCTTCTAGAACACTGTATAAAGGCTTAATCACCTTTAGGATTAAGTTCTTTCTGATGCCTAGTTAGCTTCCCAACTTATAAGGTGGTCAGATATAGAAGTCTTAGTTTAGCTTTATAAGAGACTAGATATACGCCTAAGAGATATCTTATAGGTATAACTATATACCATTACCTTGTAGTATCGCTGCAATGTATAGAATAAGGCGTTGGCTGACTTATTAAATAGTGGGTAACTGGGTTAGTATAATACCCTTTTCAAGATTGTTATATACTTGGACAACAAGTCTCAATTTCTTAAAGGCTTTATTAGTACTAGGGTTCTTAATCTCATCTATAAATTATAAGTTAAAGATTCTAACTCCTGCGGGTACGTCCTAAGGGTTAATTATCTTAAATACGCCCTTTTTAATTAGTCCTGTAATTTTCTTTTAACGGGACGTTTTAAATTGCTTATAATTGCTATCCTCTTGCAAGAATACAGTAATATTGGCAGTATTAATGTAAGGGGGATACTTGCGGGGTTTTCCTCTTCCTTAATAAGGTGGTTATGCTTCTCTAGTTTTAGTAAGGGATGGTTTCTGTATAGAGACAGTTTCTATAGACGGTTTGTATATACGGACAGTTTTGTTAACTTAAATATTGTCAACTTAGGTGCCGTTATCTTAAATATCTTTAACTTAAATATTTCTAAGGTCTGTTAAGTACGGTTTAATAGCAGTGCTGCGGAACTTTATAGGGCCGCTAGGTAGATTAACAGCACACGTTTCTCCTTTAACATTTAGTAGGTTATATGGTCCTACCCAGTATCCAGGTTGTCCTATATTGCCTTCTCTCCAAACCAGTACTAAAGAGTTAAGGGGTAGGTTATAAATTGCGGTAGTGCTGGGGCCGTTATATATATTAAGTGCATCTGCGACCTAGCGTTCCGCTTATATTTTCTTTACTTCCTCTATGGCTTTCCTGAATGCAATTACACGCTATATCACTATAGGTAAAGGTACGTCGGAGTTTGTTATTTAGGAGTACGCTCCAAATACTAATAGCGTAGGTATTAGGCCGTCTGGTCCTGCGGAGTTGTTAATTGCTTTAAAGGCTATTTATAGTGCTATATCCTTATTAATTCCTAGTATCTCGGAAGTAATAATATGGTATATACGTTATAAGGGGCCGTAGTAACGCTCTACTATGCTAATTAAGTTATAAGCTTCAACCGGTACGCTCTTTATAGTAGTACCCATATTAACCGCGTATTATTTAAACTCTCTACTAATAAAGTTCTTTCCTATATTATATACAATCACATTTAGGGGGCCTAGGTATATGTTAATCTAGCACACTTATAACATGTCCCATATATGCTTAGCGCTAATATTCTATAGCTATCTACCTGTTTAAAATCGGGTGCCTTTATCAACGATATAAAGTACGGGCTTGCTGTTAATGTACATAATATTAATAATGATACAGTAGTTAAAATTAACGTTGTCCTTTAAGGTAAATCTAAATCTGCCTAGTAACTTTCTATGCTTTTAATAGTATAAGCAGTAGCGGGTAATATGCTTAAGGGTCTTACAATTAGTATTGTTTTTATGGCTAGCGCGGTCCAATATTCTTTTAAGTCGCTCTACTAACGGATGTCCGAAGCATTAGTGTAGGCATTGCAATTCTACGTCAGTTAAATAGCATAGGTTTTAGTTAAAAGACTCTATAATAAATACATACAACGAGATATCCTATAGTAGAAACAGGTGTCCAAATTGGCGTACAACTAGTACGGTCTTTAAGGGGGTTATTAGGACATTCTTTAGATTGTTAAAGTACACTTATAAGTTATCCATATCCGCTAGGCAAAGCAGGAAAGGGGTATTAACTTTAACAATATAGAACTCTACTGTACCTATTAGTGTAGCTATCTTAATAGAACTAATAGAAGATGTAGAACCTATTCCGAACTATATACTAACTATACCTCTCATGGACTTATTTAACTATACTTTATCAATCTTCTAAAGTATAAGAAACTAACCATATCCTACTATAGAACGTTTAGAGGCTCTAGTGTCGATCATTACACCCATAAACTTTATAGAGGTGTAGCGTAAGGTTATATTATACGCAAACGGGTCTGTGTTAGTAGTAAATGCATCTATTATAGTATTAATGGTTGTGACTACGTGGCTATAAGCTCTGCTGGCCAGTTCTAAAGCTATAGCGGTCGCATTATCTAGTTCGATTTTACTATATAAAGTGTAGTATACTATAGTCTGGTTATCCTTATTTAGCAGAGTGTTGGGGTCTATATTAATTACTAGAGCGTTAAATGCGTCGGTAATCTTATCGTCCTTATTATTATCCTTATCATCGTCGCCTTTATAGTCCATAATATATTGCTTTATTCGCTCCTAGAAGTAGTCCTTAAACTCATTTTTAAACTTAGTCTTAGACTCTTCTTATTCCTCCTTAGTATATTTCTATAAGTGACATCCTTCCCTATTATATACAAAGCAACGTGGTTTCTGTTGGTTGCGGTTATATAGGGGGTTACTATAGTTGTTACGGTTATTATAGTTATAGTTATTATCTCTTCTATAGAATCGTCGGTTTGTAAAGAAAGCTTATATCTTCTCCGCATGCTCTTTCTTATATGCTATAATAGACGATTAAAGTTTATTAATAAGGGCTCCAAGGTTATCCGGTAGGTTAGAGACTATATATCTGCATGCTGGTATTCCCTAGCAAGAAGTGACGATTTTGTTATAAAGGAAGTCTATAGTTTATAAGGTAGGTCTAAGGCCATGCTATAGTTAACAAAGTCTATGGATTAGCAATTAAAGGCATTCACTTATAAATTTATCTATATTTTCTGCCATTACTGTTGTAAGTGTAATGGTATTCCACTTGTCTAGGTTCTTGCGTTAAAATCCTAGTCCTTTAAGGAAATTCTAAAGGTGTTTGCAAGCTTTAGCGAATAGTAAGTGGGATAGTTAGTTTGTATAGAAGTGGTCTAAAGCTAGTCCTTTTAGCATAGTAGGGAATGCTTTAAGGTAAGCTTTTTAGGGTACATCCGCTCGATTATAGATATTATAGAATATTATTAATTTATAGTTAAGGCTTTTGTTTATACCACCATATTTCTGCTCCTCCGTGTATATCTTGGCTGCATTTGCAATTTCCTTACTACAGCCAGTCACAGTGACAGGGCGGTTCTCCTCGTCTATAGGTTATATATAGAGTTGCTATGTTATTATTGCAGGTTAAGGTGTGACAGATAATATAAAGGTAGAGGTAGTCGTATATTAAGGTATAGCGGGAAGTATAGGCACTGAGGAACGTCCTGCTTATTACTCCTCCGGGGTTCCGTGTGTCTTATAGTACTTAATACGTCTTAACTTAATACTAGTGCCAAACTTATCCTTAAGTACATTTATCTTTTCTTTAGTCTATTCTATTTGGTCTTCTTCTTGTGCTGTATCATATAAGGACTGGGGAAGTGATTTACCTTATTTATAGTTGGCGTTAACCCATACTTTAATATTTATACAATCACGTAGTTTCTAAAGCTAATATAAGGAGATTTTCGTAAAGATGTTAACCGTAAAGTCTTTAAAATCTCCTTAGAACAACTCCTAGAGTATTAAGTCTATCTGGTTGTGTATCTCCGTATATATATACATCTTGCATTATACGTAGTTGGTTAGCTCGTTCTTAGTAACTTCCGTTAGGTTAATTCCATCTTCCTATTTAGTTGCTTCTTCCTCCCAGTCTTTCTCTGTTCCTAACATCTTATGTTTTATATATTATTCGGGTAAGGTAAGGTGTTTCGATTTATAAGGTAAAGGTAGGGGGGGCGGTTAAGGAGGCGGTTAAGGAGGTAGTTAAGGAGGTGGTTTAGGGGCGGTTTAAGTTATTAAGTAGGGTAAGGTGTTCTACGCAGTAATTCTTCTAAAATAGATAGAACGAGATATCTAGAAGTCGTTATAGATACTAGACAAGTACTCCTAGGTGGTTTCTCTTCTTCTCTTTAACTAAAATAGGCTGATACAAAAGGTAGATGAGTATAACTATCTTCCAATCTGCTGTAAGGTAGACAGTATAACTGTCTTCTAAGCTATCTGCGTGTTTCCTAATCTGTACGCGCTCACTAATTAGTGTTGGTATGCTTTAACACAGTGTAATAGACGTAATATACGTGCAGTACAGTGTATAGTTGGATTCTTGTCGTTCTATCTACACGTCTTAATAATATATATACGCGTCTCGCGTAGATCACGTGCTCTATGTACGTAATACATGAAATGAATATCTACCGACACTTACTACCCTCTAAATATTTTAAAAAACTACGTTCTATATTTCTAGATACGGAACTTAATAGAAATAAATTAGAAGTTAATAAATAGGAAATAGAAATTAATAAACTAATAGAATATAAATATAAGAATAATGTATAAATAGTGGATATAATAAAGGCAATCCAAACTAGAAAACAACAGTATAGGGATATTACACTCGCTAAATACAAAATTTGAAACAATTAATTGTACTATTAACAGAAGATAGTAGTTCCGAATTCTAAACCCTTACAATTTAAGATACTTAAATTTATACACAACTCCTCAGTAATAGGACATCTTGGCTATATAAAAACTTATAAAATTGTTTAACGAGTATATTACTAGCCTATAATATACAATTACGTATAAAAATACGTTTAAGTATATAGGATATGCGTGCGTAAAAAGACCTCTTATATAAAGAAGTAAGGAGTACTTTAACCGCTACCAATTCCAATATAAAGATAGCGCGATATCTTAATTAACTTTATAGTTAACTTGCCTAACAGTAATAGGTTTATAAATATTATAGTAGTTATTAACCGCCTTATAAAAATGCAATATATAATTCTTATAGACTCAATTAATGCAATATTAGTAGCTAAATATTTTATTAAGCATATCTTTAAGCTACACAGACTTCCTAACTTAATAATATCCAACTACAGAAGCCAGTTTATTTTAGACTTCTAGTAAGCTCTATATAAACAATTAAATATTTAAATATAACTCTTAACTATATTTTATCTAAAGACAGATAGTTAAACTAAAATTATAAACGCAATTACGGAATAATACTTATAAATATACTGCTCTTACCTATAAAACAACTAGGAAAAATGGCTGCCTTTAGCTAAGTTTACCGCAAATAATATAATAAACATATTAATAGGCGTAACGCTATTTTACGCAACCTACAGACAAAACCCTTAACTTGGATTTAAACTATAACCTAAAATTAACATAATAGGACCCATAATTAAATAAATCCAGTTAATTAACGCGTATAACTTTGCTAATTAAATAAAGCAGTTAACAGAACTATTATAAAGTAAATTAACGTACGCTTAAATGTTATAGGAATAGCATATAAATAAAAGACAAGCTCCTGTATGGGACTTTAAGGAAGGTAATATAGTATACCTAAGTATATAAAACCTAAAGACTTAACGGCCTTTAAAGAAACTTAATTAGAAGTTTATAGGCCCATACTAAATTAAGAAGAAACTAAGCCCATACGCCTATAAGCTTAAACTGCCAACTAAAATAAAAATATACCTAACGTTTTACATAAGCTTACTGCAACCTTTAAAAGATAATCCTATAACTCGCAAAATCCCGCCGCCACCTCCTATAGTTGTTAACAACGGTAACGGTTTATACTTTATTAACTTAATTAATAATATGCAATAAAGAATATAATCTAAATAATTTAAACTTCTTATTAAGTAGGAAGGATATAAAACACAAACCTAGGAAATCTATAACCAAATTAAGGCCGACGCGCCTTCCTTAGTAAAAGAATTCTATAAGGACTATCCTTTGTGTAACGGGCTCGTACAAATGCTTCTAAACCGAAGCTTGTAGATTGCTACTATACAAAAATACTAAGCTGAGGAGAAAAAGAAGAGGAAAGGAGGCTCTAGGGGGTAATATACACGGTATAGGCGAACTCCGGATATTGCGCCAAGCTAGCTGCAGGGGATGGTGCCCTAGCACCATTACATTACCCCCCCCCTTCTAAAAAAGCCTGCCCTTAGGCTTTATCCCCTTGTAGAAGAGAAAGAAGAGAAAGAAAAGAAAGAGAAAAAAATCTAGCATCTAGCGCTTAATCGCGATGCTGGTTAATATAGGACTTATAGTAGTCCTGCAGCTCCTGTAGCTGTGAGAGGTATATTGCTATACCTAGTTAACATAGGGCAGGCAGCCGTCCTGCAGCTTCTACTGCTGCAAGAGGTATATCGCTAGGAGCCCTTTGTTGGTTGTTTCTCCTCTAGAACTTTAGTACTTCCTAGCTCTCTATCCCCCCTTTTGTTATAGCGCGCCCTAAGCCATAAAAAAAGAAGCCCCCCTACTCCCCCTCTTATAAAAAGGTAGGTAAAAAAGGGAGTTGTAGCTCGCATGCATATTGGCACAAGCTCTTGTCCGTTTAGTAGCAGTATAGTGCCAGCGGCGGGTTGTATTCTATGGGCAGATTGGTATGGAATCTTATTGGCGGATTGCGTTTAAATTAATATTAGGTTGCATTTAAATCGCATTTAGGTTATAGGTGTATTGGCACAAGACTTGTCTATTTAGGCAGCAGTATGGTGCTAGCAGTGGGGTTATATTCCAAGGGGCAAAGCTCTCCTTATATACAGTTATTACTATAAGTAGGGCAGTAGGCGTCAGTTATAGTGCTATAGGTAGGGCAGTAGGTGTCAGTTAGCTACAGTAACGTAGTAAGATACTATATTTAGCTATAGGTGGAGCAGTAAAGGTTAATTAGCTGCATACAGAGCAGCGGAGGTCTAGTAGTAGTATGGTACTAGCGATAGGGTTATTTAGGTGGCAGTACAATGCCAGTAATAGGGTTGTATTCTGTAGGCAAATTAGTACGGAATCTTGTTAGTAGATTGCGGGTATATTGGTATAAGATCTTGTTAATAGGTTGTAGTTCCACAGGCATATTAGCACGGAGCTTATTAATTTAGGCAGCAGTACGGTGCTAGCAGTGGGTTTGCCTTCTAAAGAGCTACACTCTATCTAGCTAGGTATACCTAGGGAGTAAAGCTCTACCTAGCTGTATTTAGGTTGCAGGCTTATTGGCATAACAGTAATTAATATCGCAGGCGTATTGGCGCGATGTCTTATTGGGTTAAGTAGCAGTATAGTGCTAGTGGCAGGGCATATTCCAAGGAGCAAAGCTCTCCTTATATATAGTTATTACTATAGACAGGGTAGTAGAAGTTAGTTATAGTGCTGCAGGCAGAGCAGCAATGGTTAAATTAGGATTAGCTATAGGCAGAGCAGTAAGGGTCTATTTGTTTAGCTACAGGCGGAGCAGTAGAGGTTAAGTATGGTACTGCAGGCAGAGCAGTAGAAGTCAATTATGGTGCTGCAGTAAGGCAGTAAGGTATTAATTTAGCTGCAAGAGGTATATTACAGCAGAGGTCGGTGCTAGCGCGGTGCCAGCGTTAGATGGTAGATAGTAGGCGTATTAGCGCGATTATTTAGTTGGTGGATTATAGGCATAACGGCATAATTAGTTGGTTAATTAGGCCGTGGGCGTATTGGCACAGCCATTATCTATTTAAGGTAGCAGTACAGTACAAGCGGCAGAGTTATATAAGGGGTAAAGCTCCACCTTGTATATAGTTATTACTGTAAGCGGGGCAGTAGAAGTTAGTTAGCTGCAGGTAGGGCAGTAAGGGTAGTCAGCTGCTAATAAAGCAGTAAGGGTTAATTGGCTGCAGGTAGAGCAGCAGAGGTCTATTATAATAGCAGTACGGTACAAGCATCAGGTGGTAATAGTAGGTTAAACGTTTGGAGCTTGATCTATTAGTTGGCTGGTGGATTGCAGGTGCATTAACACGGTTATTATCTATTGGTTAGACTGTAGGCGTAGTAGCATAGTTATTATTAGGTTGGCGTAGGGCATGCAGCCATCTTACTACTATAAGAGGTGTATATCGCTAGGAGTCCTTTATAGTTATTATTCCTTCTCTTAGAACTTAGTACCTCCTAGCTCTACTATCCCCCCTTTTATTATAGCGCGCCCTAAGCCACAAAAAAAAAGATATATAGCTTATATGCGTATTAGCATAAGCTCTTATCTATTTAGTAGCAGTACGGTGCCAGCGGTAGGTAGTAATAGTAGGCGTATTAGCGCTATTATTGGTTAATTAATTGTAGGTATAACGGCATAATTAGTTAATTGGTTTGCATTTAAATTATATTTAAATTATGTTTAAATTACATTTAAATCACAGGCATAACGGCGTAATTATTATCTAGTTTATCTAAATTAATTTTATTATCAAAGCTTATACAGCTTAGTATTAATATCGTTGTCAAAGTATATAAATACCTAAGGTAAAGCTTGTATAACTTAGTATTAACTATAGTCGTTCCTTAGTATACATAGCTTAGTGTTAGTTAAAAAGGATTACCATAGGCAGAGAAGAAGACAATCAAATAAGGAAGGCAGTTAATTATTAATAAACTTATACGGTTGTTGTTAAAGCCATAGTTTATATCGCAGGCATATTAGCACAATAGTTGGTCGGGTTCGCGTTTAAATTATATTCGGGTCGTGTTCGAATCGCATTTAGATTATAGGCGTAATAGCACAATCCGTCTATCAGTTTCTTAAGGTCTACTATTAATTGGCAGGTAGTTTAAGACACTGTTAATTATTTAATTAATTAATATGCCGTTAACTAGCAGAGATGCTATTGTATTACTAGCCATAGTTAATTAATTAGTTCAAGGTAGGGTATTAATTATAGTACCTTTAACCAGTTATTATACGAGTAGGGTATCAAGGGAGATGCGCCAATAGGTTAACTCTTGTTAAGGTATTTAATTAAGGTATCGGTGTATAGTCTGTTGATATTCTCGTGATTCTTAAAATAGGTCGTCGTTAAATAGTAGACATATTTAAGTGTTATTAGGAGATTTAAAGGTACGCTATAGGGTTAGCAGCCGTATTTAAATACTTAGATTTAATTAAAGATATTGCTATAAGTAGCAGATATCTAGGATCGACTAAGGACTTATAGGAATGCCGTTGTGATATAGCATATTAAATCGTTGTTAGAGAGGTATTAAAAGAGGTATTAAGAAGGTGTGTATTAATATTTCAATTCTTATTAACAAGTTAAAGGTATTAAAGAAAGAGTGCGCTTCAATATTTAAGTATAGTTGTATAAGGGTAAGCTGTTATACAGCGTTTAATTTAACGAGATGTTATTAGAGAGCAGATTCGCATATTATTATTTAAGAAGGACTACTATTAAGTGGTAAGCAGTTCAAGGGTAGTTAATAAATGGTATTAAGAGGGTACGTATTAATATTTCGGTTCTTGTTAACAACTGGCAAGACACGCTTTTATAATGGTAGGCTGTCTTATTTATAGAAGGTTGTATAAATGGCTATTAAGAGAAACGCGTCAATAGTTTGTAAGGGGTTATAGAAATAGGCTTATCTGCAGAGCTATTAGAGAGTACTATAAATTGGAATAATTCTCCTAATCTGTTCTCCTAATTAAGAGTGCTATAAATCGCTTAAATTCTCCCCTAGGGTAATGCTTGCAGATATATTTGGCCGTAAGATTAAGAGACTATCTAGGTTAGTAGTAAGGTTCGGGTCAATTAGGTATAGTGGTAATTAATAAGAACTTAACGGGTGTCTATAAGGCATTTATAGACAGGTTGGAGAGTCGTATCGCAGGCATATCAGCGCGACAGGTTATTGGGTTTAATTGTAGGCATATTAGCGCGATCGTTCGGTCGGTTTAACTATAGGCGTATTAGCGCGATCGTTCGGTCGGTTTAACTATAGGCGTATTAGCACAGTCAGTAATCGGGTTTAGGGTTTAGGGTGGTAGTATAGTGCTAGCAAGTCCTTCCTAATTGATTTTGTCTCTCCTTATACGGCTTAGTATTAATTAGGGTAGTTATCGCAGCGTAGTCTAGGTATCTATCAATGTCGTTTATTACAGCGTTACGGCTAAGTCTTAATTAACTTTGTTCTCCACAGCACTAGGGTAAGTCTTAACCGGGGTCGTCTCTACAGCTTATACAACTCCGTATTAGTTAAAAAGGTTAGAGGGGTAAGATATTCTAAAGCCTTCCCAGGTACGTGTCCTTGGCCATTAAAGTTAGCATTTAATCGTAACCATAGAAGACCTTCTAGCAAACAACAACGTGTAGCTAGGGGTATTCAACGCAAGTCCTTAAGGACCTACGGAACGGGGTGGGATATTATCCAGGCCTTCCTAGGCAAGGTAAAGAGGGAGCTTCAATGCCTAAGTATAACGTGTTAACGCGTTGTTGCAGACGAAGTCTCCCCCAAACGGGGTTGGATGAGCTTAGTATAATGTAATGGGCTTATATAAACACTTCCAAACCAAAGCTTATAGATTGCTACTATATAAGAATACTAAGCTAAGGAGAAGAAGAAGAGGAAAGGAGGCTCTAAGGGGTAATATACACGGTACAGGCGAACTCCGGATATTGCGCCAAGCCAGCTGCAGGGGACGGTGCCCTAGCACCGTCATACTTTGCGGCCTACTTTAACTAGATAGATATAATATAAAGGTAAACAACTGCTACCTAACATAAAGACATAAAATATAATAGTAGGAAACTCAAAATTAAAAAGAACTTAAAATATGTTATAACACTTATAACGCAATAAGTTATAAATCCTTAACTAAATTAAATTATTTTAGACCTTCAGCTAAAGAGGGGGGTACTATAACAGGACTAGCCTAGTTATAATAGGAATGTCTTAGTAAAACACTTAACAGATAAATTTTAACGCTTTAATTAAATTCTGCTAAATTCTGCCAAATTCTACCAAAATTAATTAAATTCCGCTAAATTCTGCTAACTTAATTAAATTCCACCAAGTTCCACTAATATAATGGAATTTAGTCAAAACCTATTAAAATCCACGTGGGCTTATATCCACGCGTCTACTACTAAGACCCTAAATATTTAGTTACACGTTTCCTATATTCCTTTCTCTTCTTTACGCAACATCTTGTACTCTGCAAGAGCTATATACCCTTAGATTTAGATAGAATTTATATTGTTCCTTCAAATCTTCCCCAAAGCCTCTTCGCGCCCTTATAATAGGTTGCTTATAAACAAAAGAAAGAGTATAGGTAAGAGGGGTAATCCTTATAGTATTTTTATTATAACTATAATAGGGAGGCTCTAGTATCTGCTAAAGACTAGTAATATTCCTTTTTAGCCTATAAACCCTTAAATAAATTATATAATTTGTTCTAGGAAGCCCTTTACCTTAAGGATATATAGGAGGCGCTTATAGGGTATATTAGTATAGGTACTACTAATATCTAGGCTAAGCATTAATACTATAAAGTCTCTTTACATTACCTATATAGATTTAATAGTAGTAGCAAGTAGCGTAAGTGCTAATAGTGTTAAGCGGTTCTTTCTTGCCCCTATTTAGCTTTATAGTAGTAGGGCGTATTTCTTAGCCATGTCTACTATATAGTCTACTATTACCCTTTCTAAGATCTTACTAAGGGTGTTTTTTAAGGCAATAGGGTAGTAGCTTCCTGGGATTAAGTAATCTGCTTTACCTTCTTTTTATAAAATAACTATTATTATAGATCTTCTAAGTTACGGGTAGTAGCCTATAGCAAAGTATACTTTAGCTATATCTGCAAGCTAGGGTGCTATAAGTGGTCCGTAAATCTTTAAGGCCTTATTTAAAATCCTATCTAGTTCTATAAAGCAGTACCTTATTAATAACCTAAATAAGGGCTTATTAAGCCTAGTTAAGCCCCTTTTAACTTAACGTGTTCCACTACCGAGCGCATCACACCACCAAGCGTATCGCTTTAAAGAACACCAAAAGCCTAAATTTTAATCGTAAATATCTCAACCACTACTTAATGATATTTTCTAAAAATTTAAATATAAGCTTTTATATATATATTTTAGTGCATATTATAATATAGAGTTTAGGGGCTAAAAATAGAGATATTTCTAAATATTTCAACAACCACTAGACTATATGCTTTTATATTATAATAGGCACTAAAATAGGCATATAAGAGCTCGTATTTAAATTTTTAGAAAATATTATTCAATAGTGGTTGAGATACTTAAGATTAAAATTTAGGCTTCTTGGTGTTCTTTGGAGTGATACGCCTGGTGGTGTAATGCGCTTAGTGGTAAAACACGTTACCTATTCTCTTTATTAAAAAGCTAAATAGAGGACTTTGTTTCTATATTAACTACTACAAACTTAATAATATAACCCACAAGGACCGCTACCTACTACCCTTATTTAATAAGACTCTAGTCTAAATAAATAGAGCTAAGATTTTTACAAAGCTTAATATCCGTTAGGCTTTTTACCGGATTAGAATAGACCCTACAGTGCCAAGACATTAGTTTCCCGACACGCGAATTCTCACCAAAATCAACACAACTTTGAACAATCGCATAACGCCGCAGCAATCAAATACAGCCAAATCAGTATGTAGATTTTTAATTATATTT
>Ga0307507_10003778_pt1 | contig 28385 bp, 15 predicted proteins | sample 7_EM_MG_FD_207223 | JGI IMG/M metagenome (GOLD analysis project Ga0307507, IMG submission 207223) | Populus trichocarpa ectomycorrhiza microbial communities from riparian zone in the Pacific Northwest, United States - 7_EM | ecosystem: Host-associated > Plants > Roots > Unclassified | place...
TTTTCCGAGAAAGGGGCTTATCTTTGGTGGCAACGTTGAGATTTGGCCTAAGCGCGCGTGGCCTGGGCGGTCTAAGCCCGCTTGGACGTCGGACTGTTACTTTTCCGGTTTGAAGATTCACTTCTTCCCCAAATCCTCACCACTTACCTTCATACCCCCTCCCTCCCTCCCCCTACTCACGTCCCTTCTTTTCTACCTATCTAACCCTATCCACCTACCTCTATCTCTTATTTTTAACCTATTTTATCTACTCTGTCTATAAAATTACTCTTACTACCTTACTTATAATACTATACTAATGCCAAGCTTTTCTAAATATAGCATATAAATACATTGGAGCTCCGTGGAGCTCCTGAAGCCAAATAATTTACAAGCTGGATGGAGTGGATTTGAGCTCGGATCCACTCCACTCCAGTCCAAGAAGATCACTGGTTCTTGGCATAGAGCTGATGCAGGACGACCTAACTAGCAACGCCTAAATTACTTCCTACTGTTCTTCCTGTCGCCCGGCTCTTAATATGGGTCTATCACGAGTCTTGGCATGGTATTGACTTACCTTTTTGAGTAAACTATTTTTTGTCGGCGAGACTAAGAAGAATAATGTTTAGAGTATTACTCTATATAAACTCTAGTAATATTTTCTATATTATATTAAAGCTTCAATATTCTTTAATCAACTTAACTTAATCGGAGTCTCCAAATTGATTGAATTGCCAAGCCAGCGAACTCTTAGTTGGTTGAATTGATTGGGTATTGGCACTCAACTCAACTCAATATTGGGGTCCCGTTGATTGATTCGCAAACCTGTCGCCCATTCTCAGTCGCAGTGTTGTTTTTAATATGGTAATATAGAATCAATCAATATTGAATATTGATTGAATATTGACTAATCAATTCAATATTATTATTAATATTCCTTAGCATTTGCTTTTCCTCTTACTTAAACTATTAAGGAAAGAAGAAAGTGGATAACGTGGCAAAGACTCTTTACGGCTGCAATATTTACAGGATACCGTTCTGCACAAAGACGATATACTAGCAGCCTTATCTTGATTAACTTAATACTAAGGATTAAACCTATATAGAGTTTCTGCTAAAAGAGTATCAAATATTCATGGCTTTAAATATCTCAGCACGACTAGATATCTAAGCTACGTGATTGGCCAGATTCTTATCGATAACGTAGTACGAAATTTGACGGGCGTACAATGCGTACAACATCATATGACATTGTCTACCACTCGTTACATAGCTTTACTGGTTCTATCGTGGCCCGTGCTACCTCCAATAACTCGTCCAGTTCGTTCCTTAGTATCTGTGACATCTCCAATATAAGGTCCGTAATAGAGGGGCGCAACAGCCGTTAAGGTAAAATCTATTACACGGGAACATAGGTATTAATATTGTAACTCTATAAAGTACAGTCGTTACGAAGAACGAATCTATATACTACCTAAGCGAGGATCACGTGATCTTAGGAAGGTCTTATTATAGTTCCTGTCACGTGATTTCCCAATTGTATATAGTGTATTCTTGGCACAGCAAACTTTTATAACAGCCGAGCCTCTAGATAGATTAATCAATCAACGATTGGTACCACACTGTGGATGCCCCAACCCCCTACCAGCAAAATCTGTAGCAGCCGACGTGGAGCAATAGGAGGCCGACGATGGGAGCGGTGAAACGGTATATATCGTCTATAAAACTATGAAAGAGTACTTAGATCCAGTCCTCTCAGTAGCTATCGTGGTCTCGTGAGCAGGCGTTGTACTACTCCGGTCTAGAAGGCCGTTGCCAATCATCGCCACGCTAGCGACATCAATTTCCGATCCTGGTTGGCACTCGAGAGCCCCGCGAGGCACCCCTTTTCTCCACAATCGCATGAACACCATGGTTACTGACTCTTAGAATCCCACACGACTTTTGTTAAAAGTCGGAGAGGGCTGAATCTCGACAATTCGATCGCGCCTTGGCCACGTATGTAACATTGCGACAAAGCGGACTTCGGCGTTGTTGGCTCGTGAGCCTCTCCCGCAACCTTCATTTCCTCGATTGCCGGAGTTTCATCTTCAGCAAGGTCTTTAATTGAGGTCAACGCCATGAAAAATGAGGCGGATTCCACTCTAGAAGTCGATAGCGGTGTACAGAGCGCGCAAACCGACCATCCAATTCCCACGCTTTCCCCGTCTCCGGCAACTTCGAGCTCGACGACAAGCGCAGACGCGAGACCGGCCACGTCGCGCTCCTGGCTTAGCAGTGTTCGAAGACCGAGGACGTCTCCAGGCCCGCGACCGCCAGCCTTCAACAAGCAGTCCTTCCTGTCCGATGATGACGCCAGAAGAGACTCAGCCTTGGCGCCCTCACCCTCAACCACTAACACCGAGCATGTCGTGGAGGATAGATCCCTTCCATCCATGCTACACAAAGCCCCCAGTCTACCTACAATTGTCGTACAAGACGAGGTACCATCGCGTCCACCCAAATCGAAGGACAATACAGCACAGACTGGGCTAACACTAGACTCACAGTCTAACGGACCCGGCAACGAACATATAGGGGATTTTCATGGCATAGATACTTCTATACCCACCGGAGGCTTTGAAGAGTTGATGTCACCGGACAATCTTGAGTTCTCGAAGAGAGGCAGCATACTGCTAGGAGGTAAAAGGGCGAACATGAATAGGCAGTCGATGTTGGCAGGGCTTTCAAAGACATCGGAGCAAATTAGGGTCCAGCTGCCGTCTATACCCCAGGCTACACCACAGGCCTCACCGCGACCTTCGCCATGTCCCGCACCCCGGTCTCCACCGTTGTCTTCAATACGCTCTGGGGCCCATAGCGGCCGGGTTCTTTCTGCTGATGACATGATGTTGTCACGGAAGGTTCGTTTAATGTATGAGCATGGGAATGAGAACGCAGCAGATTGGGATGAGCTGCGAGACATGAATAGTGAATGGCGGGACAGCCAGGCGATCGATGATAATAGTGTAGTAGGGATGCCTATTGCTGGATCCACTTTGACAGTAGACAAGATCCGCCAGCGTGGGAACGAGTCTTTGAAAAGCCCCAGTTTTACTGCTAGCAGGCGAGAGAGTATGATTGTGAAAGAGCCAACAGAGGCTGCTGGGGGTATTGAAGACTGGGAGAACATCGGAGGAGGTGAAGTCGATCGATACGGCTTTATTGTACCCAAGAAAGCTGGCTCTCGAGGATCACTAAATAATTCTAGCGATGCTCAGGAGTCGCCAGGCCTTCGACGCGTATCTACAGCACTGAAAATGGTTTCGGAAGAACCCCGACAAAGGCGTACCATTCGACGAACTGGCTCGAATGCTCGATCTTCAAGGTCTGCCAATCCGAGCGGCACTCCCAGGAGAAGGCGCTCACAAAGATCGTTGAGACCACCAGGATCTATGTATTCTTATCAAAGTACTAGCTCACACAGTATCACCCAAAACCCATTCCGTTATGCAGCGAATAGATTACCCCACAACAAAGATCGCAGATGGATGGACGAGGCAAGCGATATGCTAACATTGCCTCCCGGGCTTGCCGACATTGCGGAGCGAGAAGATGGTGGAAGGGCGGCCATGGCCATGAAAAAGAAGGAATGGGAGCGCGAAGAGAAATGGCGGAAGATGGCTAAGATCGTAACAAGAGGCGCAAACAGTGGAGGAATGATATTCGAATTTGATACTAAAGACGCAAAACTCATTTCAAGAACGTGGAAAGGGATACCAGACAGATGGAGGGCTACCGCGTGGTATGCCTTCCTCTCAGCCAGCGCAAAAGTCACCAAGAACAGCCCGACGGACGAAGAGTTGATTGAGAATTTCTACGAGCTACAAGAAGAAGGTTCAGCGGATGATGTCCAAATTGATGTGGACATCCCCCGGACCATCAACAGCCATATCATGTTTCGACGCAGATATCGCGGAGGGTAAGAAGAGCCGCAACTTCTCGTATTCACCCGCTTTCAATAAACTGACATTCCCGCAGACAGCGCCTCCTATTTCGAGTGTTACACGCAATGTCGCTGTATTTGCCTGATACAGGCTATGTCCAGGGCATGGCTGCGCTCACCGCAACTCTTCTCTGCTATTACGACGAGGAGAAAGCTTTCGTCATGTTAGTCAGGCTATGGCAACTTCGCGGGCTAGAACGTCTGTACGAATCAGGCTTTGAAGGACTAATGGAAGCTCTCAAAGACTTTGAAGAAAATTGGCTCGCGGAAGGAGATGTTGCCAAAAAATTGGTAAGCGTAGATCCAATTTCCTGGGGTCATGTGCGAGCGCAGCCCGGCCAGTCGTTTATTCTTGTGGCTGAAGCCGCTCGGACACCCCGAAACTGGTTTTTAGCCCCGATTCTGGAGTTGCGCTAACTTGGACCCTGATAGGAGGAGCTCAATATCACTTCGACGGCCTATGGCACCCGATGGTATCTAACTCTGTTCAACTATTCGATACCGTTCCCAGCACAGCTCCGGGTCTGGGACGTTTTCATACTCCTCGGGGACGCCTCGAACTCAAACTCACCGACTTCTTCATTCAGCGGAGATCTAGACGTTCTCCACGCAACGTCAGCCGCGCTCATCGACGCGACGAGGGAGATCTTACTAGATTCAGACTTTGAGAATGCAATGAAGGTTCTGACATCCTGGATCCCAATTAAAGACGAGGACCTATTGATGAGAGTGGCAAAAGCGGAGTGGAAGATACGGAAGAAGCGAGCCAACGCGGCGTAGGAGGCTGGGATTTCGATCGGACCGGCTACAGGCGTGAGGTGGGAAGGCAATATTGTGGTTGCAATGGTTGCAGCGCGCGCATGCAAGTATTGATGATAGAATCTTCGAAGTCGCTTCCAGGGTTCTTCGAGAAGCGGCTTCGGCGCCGATCACTGAGATCAATGGCTTGACGCGTGGGTTCAACGTGGCTCACGGGCTAAACGGCGTTTTACCCTTTCAGGCTGCTGAGGCCCTCACTATTCCGGTTGGTGGCATTTCTTTTTTCGTTATTCTTTCGGGGACGGACATTACTAGACGTTGCTTTCATGTTGGCCTGCGACCGTTTCCGGCCGTTGGGACGTCATCCTCTACCATAGCTTCTGCTGTCGGGTTATACCTTATCACGGCCTTATGATATCATCTGTACGGAGTATGGAAGGAGGGGTGGGCATGAACATAGCTAGCACTGCTAGCGCTGCACCGCGAGAGATACCTTTTCCTTTACTGTTTCACACTTCGCTCTCATACCTGCGGCAATTTTCGACGCCGGGGTTTCAGAAGTAGATATTTAGAGGGTAAAAAGGATAATAATAGCTAATATTCGTAATCTTCAGTCACAGTGCATCGCTTCTGCGTCGTTTCTGCATCGTCCATGTTCATCTTCAGGATTTGCATGCATCTTGGCTGATTTCCCGAGCCGGTAGCCGGCGGCCGTCGGAGAGGACACCGCGCGTCGCCCATCGTGAAGGCAAGTGGTGAACAGGCAGGAATTTCTCCGGCAGCGCGCTGATCTGCTTCGGATCTGCGCGTCTGCGTATCTGCACACACACTGCACGGCTCCTCCCCCGGTTGGTGACGCCTTACGACATATTTTTCAACCATAGACGGGGGAATTCGGCGAGGCCAGCGGTTGTGGCGGTGCTGAACTCCCGGGATCCTTGGCTACGCCAGTTCTCGCAATGTCCGCCTTACCAGCAGCCGGATTGGGAGCAGGTGGTGTCGATCGCACCACGCGAGAGTCGGCCATCCCACATGGCAAGGCATGGCAAGGCATGGCTCCTTCAACAACGACGGCGCGGGTGAGACTACCAGTGGAACGCGCTGATCTCTTCGCTAAGCCTGGTGTGCTAAGCGAGGGAAGCGAGAGGCCCGGTAGAGGATCATCAGAGGCGCTTGCTATTGTTGGATGAAGCCTGCACGTGGGGAGAAAGGGCTCCTGCAGGCCATCTGATATGGAGGAACAGCCGGTGACGAGAGCTGAAGTGAAAGCACTTTGGACGCTTTTTAGACGCTATTTTGGCAGCTCGAGCAGCAACGAGTACGTCAGCATGGCTTGACCCGCGAGGTTCTCCGGGTACGCAGCGTTGAAAGCGTGTGCCTGCGACTCTTCTGCACTGGTCGGTCTGCATTGCCGCATCACTGCATCGGCTCCTCAAGACTCCGCGACTTTCTGTGGCTGACGCAGTCATTCCAGCAGGTATTCCAGCATCTCAGCATTATCCGATGTGATGTCCGAGGGGCCATGGCATACATGTAAGCTCCTCAGAAGTACCTAGCACTTAACATTTACTCTTATTGAAGCTGTTGGTGGGGGCATCGGTAACGGCAAAACTCATCCGAGGGTGCCCAGCGATCAGCTAGTGCGTCGGACTCTTTTAGGCCCGACTCAGACGTCAAGCAACTACATGTTTCGCAGGCGGCGCGCAAGCAACTGCTCCTTCAATCATGGGACGAGCGGATGCTTCTCCACTTGTCGGTTTAGGAAAACAAAACGAGAGGAAGAAAAAAAATAAAAAATAAAAAAAATAAAAATAAAAAAGCAAAGCGGGCGCTGCTCACCGCCCGACCGCTCTTCCCTCGATGGATAAGGCATTCAATAATTGAGAGGCGCGGAGAGAGACAGGAAGGCTGGCAGATGTTAATTTGTGTTGTACATGGATTCACGACCACAGAGCCTCAGCCACAGCTGCCCAGAAGGAAAAACGTCCCGCAGGCGAGCAAGCCTCATCAGATTGTGTGGCCAATTGGCAGGCAGATTAGCAGATTGGCGGATTTGGCAGATGAGGTGGCCCAAGGCTGTGCCGTCAGATAACCAAAATCTTCAGTAATCTTGTGGCCATGGCAATCTCGGCGGGCAGCGCTTGCGGGCTGGCAGAAGTGCAGCTGTTGGCGATGGCGTGCGCCTAGATTGCGACGGCCAAATCTCGCAGTGCCCTCGTAGTCACGATTTGTCGCCTGATCTGGACACGCCACGGGTTTCAGTTAGATCGTGCACCGAGCCAAAAGTCGAGTGCTCGCACGGAAATTTAACAGCGCAGCAGATTGTCGAACCAGAGCCGGGCGCTCGGTGATTGCGCAACCCGAACCGAACGGCCCCTCATTTTGGGTAAGTCGAGGCCTGGCTTCACCCCGGCTTCACCTGGCTGCACTTGGCTGCACTTGGCTGCACTTGGCTGCACTTGGCTGCACTGGGGAGGGCTTGGCCACAGCCATCGCCCCGACCAGTTCCACTCCTTGTCACTCGGCGCCGACCACGCACGAGGCAGCTTGGGCGATCGTGCGTGACGGTTCTCGATCGTTCACCCAGCCTATTCCCCTTCAGTTAGTCAGTTAGCTAATCAGTCACTGGAGCGGCCCCCCTTCCTTTAGCCCGTTCAGGGCCTATGTAACGTTTTTGCCAGCAGCGGAGATCACTGCTCTATCGATTCGCCATGCGGTTCGCCTTGATGCGTCTGATCGACGGGAAAGTTGTGCTCAAGGCTGTCAGGTTGACATGGTGTCACGGACGTATATCCTCGCCCAGAGGCGCCCCGCCGTTGGTCAGCGGTGGCGGTTGCGGTGACTGCGTTCTCATTTCCGCTTTGGGCATCATTATCACGTCCGTGGGAGACTTTTCGAGAGGTTTCGTGTTGATACGCGATGAAAGCGCTTTCATTTCGATAATGCCCCTTCTGGGTTGCGGGCACCAAAGGTCTGACACTTGCGCTGACCCTTCATTTCCTTAAACCAGCTTTCCGGCCTCGAAAGAGGGCGTGATCCGTGCGGCAGGGCTTTTTCTGGAGATTGCGTCCTCGCTTCCTCCCGAACGTTGACCCTGCCAACTGGTCCTGGGCCCCGGTTTGGGGCTGGCTGCCCTTGTCGTAGCCCTGGAGTGGCTCGTTGGCTCTCTGGGTCCCTCTAGCATTTTGGCTCTCTTGCTCTATGGAGGGGACCTTGTAACGGTCCATGGTCAGGCCCCATATTGCCCCCCAGCACCCACAGTAGTAGCAGCAGCAGCGCCCAAGACAAGCCTCCCAGCAGAATGATACTAGCAGGTAGCTCACGGTACCTTTAATTCTACGAACTGGCTGCCTCAGCCTCGGTTCAGCCACAGGCGGAACGAAAGGGCACTGGCGCCCAGCAGCGTCCCAACGATGCGCGCGACAACGGCAGCCAGCCCCAGTGAAAAGAAGCTACGGCCACTGCGGGCACTGACGGGCGGCGGGACACGGTGAGCCACCACCACCGCCGCCAGACAAACCAGACAGACAGAGACAAGAGAGCGCAACACCCGCAGCGGCGCGCGCTCTCTCTCGCTCTCGCTCTCGCCCTCTCTGAACTGCAAGTCAAAGTGGCTGTTGTTGCTGGTGTTCTGATCGATACGCGAGGCCACATCAGGTAACGATGGGCAGCATCAAAAAGCGCGTTCGCTCGCCCCGCCGTGACCTTCTGCTCCAGTGTGTTCCTTCAATATGTTACATGTAGAGACACCAGGCGGTTGGCCATGTACGCAAGTTCGGGCACCCCTCCACGGCCCTGCTACTTGGCCCGGCCCACACTCAGCACTGGCGGATACGTCAAAAGTAGGTAGGCCCCGCGACCTCAGCGCCACAGGCCCGTACTGGGAAACATAGCCAGCGTGGGTGGAGAGTCCTCCCCAGGAACATCAGTCCCACAGGGCGCGCTGACGGCGACTTTTTCTGTCCTCATGCACATCCTTGCACCATTCCTCCACCACGCTCCCCAGGCGCCGCGCCGGTTGACTTGGTCAGTGGTACATCCGCTCCTTCGCGCTGCTGTCAAGCCCAACCGGCCCTTTCTTCCCTTCTTGTACACTCGTTACATCTTGCCCCGCGAGCCTCTCCTGCTACTTGCCCTGCTACTTGCTCTGTTCCCTGACGGCTCATATTCAAGCCCGCAAGTGGTCTGCCAGGTCAAACCAGCCCCATACCAACCCACGCGAGCCGCTGGACGAGATCGTCGGCACTGCAGCCTGTAACCAAACCACCGTAACCACTGCCTAACCGTCTAGCCTCATTTTTGCCTGTGGATCACGTCTCCCAAGCCAGACGTGTCTTGCAAGCATTAATAACCTTGAAGGCAAACGGTTGAATGCTTGGGGCCGTGGCTGAACGTTGCTCCCAAAAAGCTTCTCTCTTAAGTATGTCGGTCCATCTCTTTCTGGACTTTTGTTGAAAATCTCCTCCAGTCATTTCAATGTCGACCCTACCCACCGACAATATCAGCCTTCATGTTGCTCACGCTCTCCCAACCAGCTAAGTCGGAATTCGAATTCAAAACTCCTCATGATTACTCTCCGCCGTTTCCTTCTTCCGCCCCACGATTATCACCCAAGGTTAACGGCGGTTCTCTTCGATCACTGCCGGCCAGTGTACCCAACACTATGGGCACGCCTCATCGAGGCCTCCCGCCGCCGGCGGCGATGACGCTGCCCGATCCAGGCCGGGGACAGCATCCGATGCCTCAGTCGATGGGCCAGCACGGCGGCCAGATGCCGCCTCCTCCCCCGCAGTGGCAAGGTGCCGAAGAGTCCATGAAGAATTACCTCATGGCCAAAGCAGAGGAGGACAAAAGGAAGCAAGAGGAGGAGAAGACGAGGCAGGAGGGCCTGAGATTGGAACAGCGGAAGATCGAACAGTCGATGCTTCGGGAATCAATGCAAGGTGGTATCCCACCGCACCTTGTGCCTATGATCTTCGCTGGAATCGGGGGTGGGAATCTCGCAAACATAAGCCTGGACTGGTTACAGCAATATGTGGTTCAACTCCAGCAAGCCGCACAGCAGCAGCAGCAGCAACAACAGCAGCAACAGCAGCAACAACAGCAACAACAGCAACAGCAAGCCCTTGGATCAGCTCAAGTATCACCTGAGCTACGCAGAGAAACAAGGTTGATCAGCCAAATTCAACCAAGCGTGTACGGCGTCACGCCACAGGCATCACAAACAGTTCTCTCGGCGACGTCGGTGCTACCTGGCCAGCCTCTAGCTACACAACCACCGCAGCACGGGGCATTCTCATCGTCAGCATACGCGAGCGGAAGCTTGTCTCCGACGAGTAGGGCAAGAGCAGCGCAAACATCAAGCCATATCAGCGCCCCTACGTCAGCTCCACGACCACCGCCTCAGTCACAGCTTCCCAGGCTCACCACCAACGAGATGCACGTCCAGCAGCCTCCTACGGCACCAGCTGGCGTTCACGCCCTCCAGCAGCAGTCGCAAACGTCGCAAGAGCAGCAGTCCTCATCCCCATCAATCTACTTTCACCACTGGGTACCACCGACATCCCAGGGAGGAGGGTCATCTAGCGGGAATCCTCCTGCTACGCCGTCAGGTAAATATCATGCCCCAATTTCCTTCACTTCATCATACAGCCTCTCATGCGTCTGACCCAGATTACACCAGCTCGCCGAAGAAGCGGAAAGCACAAGGCGCCCATCAAGCCGCTCCCCCCCCCACTTCGACGCCTCAATACACCTCACCGTCATTCTCACAGATATCGTCGTCTGCATCAACGCCAGCTCGACGCATGCATGCACGGGCACGCAGCGACGCATCGGCACGAGGATTCGAGAGCCACGGTGGATCTCTAAGTCGACGTGGGACGGTTTCAGGCCATGGACAGGCAGAAAGTGGCGCGCAGACCGAGGCGATAGCGGTCAGCACGGAGCAACACGTGCAGCAGCCAAGCACGCGCGGAGCTGAGGGCCAGCAGCACCAGCAACATCAAGCGCAGCATCAGCAGTATCAGCACCAGCAGCACCAGCAGCAGCGAGATGACGGTCACGGAGGTGGGCAGCAGCAAGCGCGGGCGCCAACGCCCATGGGCACCATTGTAATTCAAGGTGAAACGCGACAATCTGCGCAACCACAGCATTCGGCTGGACCGGAGCGAGGGTCTGCGCCAGGCTCGCCGAAACGGGAAGCGGGTGGGCAGTAGTGCACGCAGCCGAGGCTTTAAATTTGCAGAAACCGTCCACGATAATATTCTCCGTGTTTATTTTAGCCTCAAAAAGCCGATTCCGGGCTTCAGGGCGACTTGGGGGCCCAAGGCGATTGCATTATTGCGGGCAAGAAGCGAGATGAGCTCCACAACACCACCCGACTCTCTCCATCATCGTCAACGAGCCCTCACGGACCACTCTGCAACGCCAACGCCAACCCGCCACCCCGCTACACGCACGCCGTCATTATTTATTGCTTTGCTGCCGCATACTGCTAATCTCACCAAAAGTTAATTTGACTAATTGGCTTCTTTGTCATTTGTTATGCTGATTGTCATTAATCCTTGCTATATCTCATTCTTCCGTTCATATTTTTTATAACCAACATTTTATTTTGGTTTCAACACATATACCCGATTCTTCGAAATCATCTTTATTAGGCGGTATAGATAGATACACCTCGCTTTATCCACCTCCCTTCACCCGAACCTCCATTCTTCATTCGCACGCCTACTATATCCCCTGTCGATCCCCGGGGTGAGCAAACAGTAGAGTAAGCTTCGTCAGCCCTCATTTGCTCCAATCAGGCAGTGGAGGGTAGACCCTGAACGAGAAATCTCCACCGGACGGGCTTACTTCCACATTCTGCTCTTCTGTGCATTTGCATTTACCTGGGGCAGCCCAGCAATGGGCCACGGGCAATGTCGCACGCCTCACTTCGTTTGATTGCAAGTTGAACTTTTTTCTCCCTGTACGATAGGCTGGGAATTGCAGATTATTTCTATCCACAGCGGGAGAACTTTCCTCTACTATGGATGGGAAGGGCTGCTAGGCTCCACGCGTTCAGTTTGGGTTTGATTCTATTCGAACTTGTTGTATTTTTTAACCCTCTCGAATTGCGATCCCCGCGACCCTGATCGCGCGGTCTGGTTTAGCATTCGCTTTGTTCTGTTCAGCATTTGAGAGACGGTTTCGGCTTTAAACTGCTTGCCTCTTTTTTTTTATTTAAACTTTGGGCGGAGGGCGGAGGCGCTGCTGCTTCATTCATATCTACTACTAAATTACGCCTGTGGTTTTCTGTTATGCATCTCATAATTATCCGGCGCAAATTACTTGGACTGGGTCTGAAAGAGCGGAACGGGCCTCCAGAGGCCCTTTCTCTCTCTGCGTGTGGGCGGTATCTGTGATATCTGGTTGACTTCTCTACTTGCGACTGGTTCTACATGTTGGCTCTTTTTTTAAGTTCGTTTAGTACCGGGGGGCGCTGGGTTACCTGTACTGGTATCTGGACTGGTTCTTTTATATCTTCACTGTTCACCATTCGTGTATCCTATTTTAGGATGGCTTGATCCTTCTATGTGCCGTGGCTTCTAGGTCGCGGAGAAAGTTTGCGTGGGGAGCAGTGATAAGGCATAGTTATAGCTATAGCCTCGGCTGTATATATAGGGGTGGATAGAGGAGGCAGTGCGAGGCAGAAGAAGGAAAGGGGACTGGCTACCTAACTCCCAAGCGGCTTAAAAATTGAATCGAGTTAGAAGCGGTAGTGCCTAATACGGCGCCACTGCTGCAAGCTTGAGAGACTTTGATTGGGATGAGAGTGCTGCTGCAGCTGCGTTAACTGTGACGTCTCCTGATATGTCCACTGAACTATGCGCCTAGGAAGACGCAACGGTGACAGCGCTAGCGCCTACTGCGCGGTGGCTTTGCTCGGAGAGTTTTCGATACGGGTGACAGACAAACTGTTTTGAGGCGGGGACCTAGAAACCGCCCACCGTAGTTGCTATCTCGCGAACCGCCACCTAGGCTATCGTGTAAATTAGCTGTCAAGCCCACAAGCAAATGCCTCCGACGCCACGGGCGGATGCGCATGTAGGGCGTCTTCAAAAACAGCCAACAGACGCGATGGCACGGCGGTGGCTTGATGAGCCGCTGCCGCGAGGCAGCCCGTCCTCCTCGTCTATTACCAACTCTCGTCTATGGCATCTTTGTTCATCAGCGTTTTTCAGTTCCAGCGTACATGACTGGATACAACGAAATCGGCCCGCTGCTCGACGCCACGCTCGTCTACCAGCTCTGGAGACCGTGTTGGGCTTCGTAACGCATGATAGCGAGCGAATACGAGCGTGGTCATCGGAGGCTATAGCTACGCACATGGTATAGCAGGGCGCCATGCGAGTAATCCTTCAGGTGTAAAATTTGAAAGGCAGTAGCCGAGAGGACTCGAGAGGTCGAGGTCGGCTGGGGGAGGCGGGAAGGGCCGGCCGGTCGAGAAAACAGAGGGAATTTCGTAGTGGTCATGGATGCTTTTGTGGCTGGCTGTTCGTTAGCTGTTCTTTTACTGTTGAGGTTGGGATGGGGAACCTGGATGGGCTTGCAGGGCGGATATTTAGATAGTGGGTGTATAGCAGGGTTGGCGAAACGGCTGGCTCGTCTCCCCTGTCTCGACGCTGTTTGTTATGCGTTTTGTATGCCTTCGTCCTTGTAGAGAGAGCCGAAATTTGGGTAGTGTAGTGGGCGGGCAGTAGTGTTGACGATTCCCTATGTGGCTTCTTCCTCTCATAGTATGGTGTGTTTTGTATGCGTTAGGGGTGGTGGAGAGGCAATCTTCTGTTTGAATTGCGGGTTACTGGCTCGGAGTGGGAGGTTGGTGTCTGTTCGACTAGAATTGGGTCGTCTGAGCTGAGGATAGTGGTTCTGGAAAGTTGTACGGGGTTGGGAAGAGGAGCGGGGTGGTGAATGTTAGTGTTGACAATAGTGGATTAAGGCAGTGTAGGAGACCTAGAAGAATAAATATCCCTGAAAGTAAAAGCAAGCAGCTTGAATGGAGTAGCTCTTGGATGGAAATGAGCATCTTGCGCGGATTTTTTTCTGTTTGGAAATGTTAAATTAAATGTTGTGAGGCCCTATCAGAATCGTCTTGCGGTTGGTTAGTGAACATAACACGACTTGCGTAGCTTTACTAGACACCAAAGAAGGGATGAAGCTGACGAGTCGATGGGAAGAGAGATTCTGATGACAGTGCAGGAACAGAGATTGCTTTTGATTGTTTTGAAGGAATCCCTAGGTACGCTTCTTGGAGGGATTCACCCTCATCACGCTCAAATGAATTAATATTACGACAAACCCACATCGAATCACCTCCTCGACGACTCCTTCTTACCCTACTCAGACATCAACTCCATCATAGTGCGGCTTACCACCCCTTCAAAACCGTTGCTGCCTCATAAAAATGCTCTTGCGGGACCCTGACTCAACATCAGCATGCAAAAAGCTCGGACGCTTCCTGCCCCACCAAAACTGGAGCCTGACATTCACCTTTTTGTCTGCCTAACTTTAAATCTACCCACCAGCCTCTGATCCCTCTTCCACACCTCTGTCACGCTCCTCTGACTTCAAAATCCAGTGTTCAGTACTATCCTACACCTTCGACACTACTAAGCACCAGCGACAGCAGCCATGCAGATCAAGTAGGCCACGCTTTCCTTTGCCCCGCAGCCCCACTATTACTGTTCCACCAACTTTCGCCCCATTTGTATCCGCACATCTGCCATAATTTCTCTCCTATTTCCTTCTGTGAGGTTTCTCGGAAGTATCAGCTAACGCGCACAGAGTCCGCACGCTTACAGGGAAGGAGATTGAGCTGGATATCGAGCCGGACTACAAAGTAAATCGCCTTCCTTGTCATGATCTTTCTCCTTTCCTCGGAGACTAGCGGGAAGCTGACATTCCGGATAGGTCTCACGTATAAAAGAGCGCGTCGAGGAGAAGGAGGGGATTCCGCCTGCGCAGCAGAGGTTGATTTACGGCGGGAAACAGATGTGCGTCTTCTATTCTTCTTTGACTGCTGCCACTGGGTGTGCTAGGCTGGGAGAGAGTCCGGAAGATATGATGCAAGATGGGAATGGCAATGGAGCGTCTTTGGGATAGGATGCTGATGCTATCTGCTGCAGGGCCGATGACAAGACCGCCTCGGAATACAACCTCGAGGGAGGTGCGACACTGCACTTGGTGCTTGCTCTGCGAGGCGGGATGGCATAGTTTTGTGCCTTAACTGTGTCTCTCACAGAAGCCGGGGTTGGGATATCATGGAATGGGGCATATGGGACGGGCTTTCTTAGACGAAGGGACATGTCTGGGTTGTATTTGTGCATATGCCAGGGAGGCGGATGATGATGGCATCTCGGCGTTGAATTGGGATACGGAATGGCTGTTCTGGCTTGCTACTATACATACGGACATTCAGATACTGGAATTAAGAGAGTTTGATTCATTGGAAATTCTTAAATGCTAAATTCTCATGCAATGCTCCAAACTCCGCCCTGTTGCCTCCTAACACGCCTAGTTTCCTCGAAAAAAGTTGTATCCGTTCTCTTTAATTCCATATCCGGGTTATACAAATCATTCAACACCTTTTGCTACCGGTGGATGGCTTCAAGGAGCTTAACAGAATGCTGAATGATTTAGGGAAAGCTCTGAAGTCCTAACGCCTCCTTGCTAATAGATCATTCTCACGCCCTCTTCTTTTGAGGCATGAAGATATTCGGTGCAGGACGCTTCCGCTTCATCACTGAGGCCTGATCAAGAGAAGGTCTTGACGCTAGCTGGGGTGCTTTGAACGCTTTGTCTGTCGGTAACGAGGCCCTGGGTGGTGGTGAAGTTGCGGTGGCAGATCGAGGCTCCGTGAACGCCTTCAGTCTACTCTCTCTAGCCGCTAATGCACTGTCATCCTGGCTTGAAGAGCCCCCGAGGGAATGGCCAAACGATCCTTTTCGAGGGACCAACATAGTCTTCGGTGGCTCCTTCGCAGTCTGAATTCTCTCCACCATACTCTTCGGCGCTGTCATCACTCTCCCCTTCCTCTCTTCAAGTAAATGTGTGGGCATTAAGGAGCCCTTTGGCCGTGCGACCTTTTGCTCGTACATCGACCGCTTTAGCCGGTCAATTGCCGTCTTCGCGTTCTTCGTCGGTATACTCGAAGAACCAAAGCCACTCACAAAGCCACTATGAGTAGGCATCTTGCGCCGTTTCGTCGGATCGAACCCAAGCTTCGCATCGACAATCATCGTCTTATTCGTCGCCTTGTCGTCCTGCAATGCCTTCAGACTGGCCCTCAACGCATCCTCTTGGGCCTGCTTCTCCACCTCGGCGTCATTCTTCAGCTTACGGTAGACCTTCCACCATGACTTAGGCTCCTTGGGCTGGTGCGGCTTCTTCTGCCAGTTCTGGATGTCGCGCTTGATGTAGCGCAGCCAGATCTCGCCGTCCTCACCCTGGATCTGCGGCGAGTTCTCCTCGATCAGCCGCAGCTGGTCCGGGATCTCAACTTTCAGTAGGATCGGCCGTAGGAAGTCGTATGGCAGGTCGCCGACGTCGGTCAGCATTTCGATGTTCTGGATGATGCGGCGCTTCGCGATGTCGAAAAGCGAGGGAGCCGGCATCTTGGGCAGTGCCTGGTAGATTTTCCTAGGATGATAGAGGGTTTTTCAAAGCGAAGGACCTATTCCAAAAAGTAAAGCCTATGCCCGGTATGGACTTGCAGTAGTTCGAAGCTGAGGCCGGCGGCTGTATGGCCGGATTACGGTATTGAATGTATTCAGTGTGTTGTGGGTGTGGATATGTTCTCAGGACGAGAGGTAGGGACAAGGGCCATGGTAATTGAACGTTTACAATAGCCTAGCCTGTTATTGGCGCAACTGAAGTTTGATTCAAGTTTGGCATCGTTCCGTGCTTTCACTCAGCAGCGCCCTGGTCTCTTGACGTTTCCCAGCCTCGTGCTGGCAGAATCGGGCGGTGAGCGGCGTTTGCTCTAATTCTATCGACCTTCACTGGTTGCTCTTTACTGTCGATAATACAACGCTCCATTGCCTCTCTACTCCTCTCGAATATTGCTTGACTCAGGTAAAGCGAAGCTGTCATGGTCACGTATGATTATGGATTTCTGGCCCAGGCAGACGAAGGTACGCAGAAAGGTAGACACAAGGAGTACTTGCGGAAACCTAACCTCCGCTAGATGCAATCCACAACGTCGCGCGACTCCTCTCTGTTGAAGCAAAGCCCTTCCAGCGCCTGACCGCGCGTCTGCTCAAGCCAGACTCTCTCATCAACACCTCGCCAACCGCGCTCCCAACCCCCCCACCGGACGCCTCAGCGATCGATGAAGCCGCCGCGACGCAGGAGGTCTGGCGCCAGAAACAGGCCGAGCGCCGTAAGCTATGGCAGGACGACATGCTGCTCGACTTCGCGGCGTTCGAGAGCAGCATCGTGCGCATGCAGCTGATCCACAACAGCAACGAGAAAGAGCGCGAGCGGTACGCGGCCGAGAAGATGCGCATCCTGGACACGGCGCAGGCGATCCGCGAGAACACGGTCGAGCTGCGGGCGCAGCTGGAGGAGGCGCGGAAGACGCTCGCGCTGCGCAAGACGTACGACGAGCTGGCAGAGAAGATCACGAGTAATCGCATGCTGAGGCCGCGCGAGGACCAGGATGCGCAGTTGGAGAAGCTCAATGCGGAGATTGCGGAGCTGGAGCAGGAGAGCAGGGATTATGCGGCAACGTGGACGGAGCGGAGAGATCAGTTTGGAAGGATTGTGGAGGAGGGGAAGCAGATGCTTAGGCTTATCAGAGATGAGAAGGAGGAAGCGGAGAGGAAAGAGGGCATGGATGGGGGTGAGGATGCCGATGATGGCGAGGGGAGCACTACCAGAGGAGAGGCAAGCATTGTTGGAACGCCGAGGCCGGATGTTGGAGGGTCGACACCGATGCATATCAGCCACGAGGGTGAAGGTTCAGGATCTTCTACGCTTGCAGTACCGAAGGGCCGCCTGGCTCCTCTTTCGAGGGGTAGTAGTAGAGCGCCATCTCCTTCAAGACCAGAGCAGGAGGACGGAAACGACACGGATATGGCGAACTCTGGAGCAAATTCTGGAGATGCTCGAGCTAATGATGACTCGGAGATTGAAGAAGGCGAGGAGGAGGAAGATGATGGGCCGGCTGACAAGATGGACATGTCATGAGTTTTCTTATGGCAGCACTTTGGGTGTTTCCCTTGAAATGGCATGATTTGCAGACTCCTTGCCCCTGTTATGCTACGTATTTCATTTCTGCATAGCGCGGCGTAGGGCGTTGAAAATGGGGATATTGGAAATGGAATTTCTCTGGTATCTGTAAATGTACTATTGAACTAGCCACCCATCCTAGAAGTTTATGAGATTTCTCTGATGATCTTTTTGGCCTCCGCAACTGCATCTGTCGCCTTAGTGACCTCCTCAGTTGGTGCAGTACCGCCAGCATCTTTGTTATTCTCCTGGTGCGCATGAGCTTTGAGGTACACACGGAGAGTTTATATGACTTACAAGCTGCTGCTCTAACGATTCGACTGCTTGAATAATTCTTTGTCGAACTGATGGTAGAACCTTCTTCGTTTCCTCAAGAGCTTGACGCTAAAGTTTGTAATCCCGTGTTATTACTGCCCAATATCATGATAGCGGGGTATAAAATTTATTAAAACGCTTCTTACCTCTTGCTTTAGCAGATATTCCGCATTCTCCTCTGCACTACCTTCCTCCAGCTTCTTGATACGAGCTTCTTGCTGCGCCATTTCCTTGTGATAGCTCGCCTCTTCCTTGACCAAGCGCAAGACTGACGAAGCTGCAACGGTGAGTTTTGAGGGAGGGGCCATGATGTCAATGAATTGTGATGGCTATTGTTTTGAGAAGAGCTTGACGATTTATCTTTACGAGAAATAGTGCATTTACTGTCGCCTGAGGAATTCACGGACAAAAGCTTTCGGATTCTGCTGCTAGTTGTTGTTTGGTGATTTCTTGTTGCTTGGTGATTTCTTGTTGCTGGCCGATTAATTTGATGCGTTCTAGCGTTGCCGCCCTAGGCTAGCGCGAGCCAAGCAAGGATACCTCCATTTGGCAACTATTTTTAATAGAATGAATGCCAAAAATTATGGTAGAAAAGAAGAGAGGAAAGACATGGTTTTCTAATGAGTAGCGTCTGTGGTAATCAAAGCTATCCTCTGTCGGACATCTTTAGCACATCTGGAGTGCCTTCTCTCCACTAGCACCTATTTCTCTGGCTTCATTCGACTTCGTGAATCCTCAAGGCTATTGCTACCTGACAAAAGGAAATGAGAATACCCTGAATATAAAAAATCATGAAATTTGAAATATAACATTAGCTCGAGAAGCTACTTAGCTCTTGCCCAAAAAAGTTTGAGCCTATAGAATTATGGATTGGCCTTAAAAAGATATCAGCAAGGCCACACTGACTGAAATTACCTCTATGAGTCTTAATTGGGAGCTAGCCTTAAGTTTGAATATAAAAAGCTGTGCACAAGAAACGTTTATTAATGGTGTAGCCGCTTCCTAGAGCAATGTGAAGGTTCTATGTGAATGAAATTCATATAAATATCAGTCGAAGCCATGCCGCTCCCGATGCTTAGCCTTGTTAATACTCAACTAGATGAAGCACACACTTGACAGTGGATTTGTGGTTAAAATTGATGCCAAGAAATTTTAGCGCTAATGCAGGCGCTTTAGTGTGAAAACGCGAAAAGTCGCGTCGCGACGGGAGGCTGGCTTTTGCATCTCCGTCCCACCTGTTACACCCATCCTCTCCTAAACCTCCTAAACACAACGCCAACCCGCATTCCCTTGGAAGAATATCTTCACCATGTCTTCTCCGGCTTCAAGGCGCTCTCAGCGCACCTCCCAATCGGCTACCCCGCGACGAAGCACCAGAAACTCCCAGATACCTTCCAGTAGCCCCCTTGCAGTAAGCGCGGACCAGCAGTTGCGCTCTGAGGCTTCCGATGCATCGCAGCGAACTGGGTCTCAAGCTACGCCGAGAACATCGCGATTACAGTCAAATGTAGCAGCTTCGTCACCTCTTTTCTTCCGTTCATCTCCGGTTAATGGCTCAGGGGCAGCGAATGGCGCTGGCGCCGGCTCCTCTCTTGGACAACTGACGGAGGGTACAGATGGTGATAGGACTCCAAGAGCTTCGGGACAAGGCGTTGGAGGTATTTTCTTCTCTTTGTCCCATTATAAAACAAATTTACTGGCGCTGACTCACTGACTAGACTCTTCCCCAATTCGCTATGCCTCAAGCTCCAGCCCCACCCGTGCTGCAAATGCGCAGCGTGCGAATGACATTCGAAGTAGCAGTAGCGCGCTTTTCGTCCGATCCTCCCTTGGAGGTCCATCGGATACCTCAGCTCGCCAAAGGCGTAGCGATATCCACTCTGATATCCTCGGATCCAGCTCCGCGCGGCGCCGAAGACTCTTCGTTGACGAGAATGGCATGTCTGTACATGAAGCTCCGCCATCCGAAGCAGCCACATTCTCCAACTTGAACCCAGACACATCAGACGCAGATGTTCTAGGAGGCAGTTCATCTAGGGTCATTTGGGGCACCAATGTCTCCCTTGTTGATTCGATGAACGCTATGAAAGATTTCCTCCTAAATTTCCAGAAGAAGTACCGCATGATCCAGGATGGAGAACTTGAAGAGGCCTCCAACTTGCCTGCTGATCACCCAGGCATGGCGAAAGAGTATGTTGATATGATGAAGATGATGCTCGAACTAGGAGTCACTCCTCTAAATCTAGATGCACGCAATCTGAGGGCATATCCTCCAACGAGGAAGTTGTGGCATCAGCTTCAAGCATTTCCTAACGAAATCATTCCCCTTATGGACGTGGCAGTGAAAGATGTCATGATTGAGTTGGCAGAGAAACGCATGAATGAAATGAGGTTGCAACAGCAGGGGCCGCGAGGACAAAGGCCTAGAGATTCAAGCTCTCTACCTCCTATGCCGAGCTCTGATATTGGTACTCCGGGGGGTCCTTCCCCGGCACCTGCAGTAACGGATATTCCTGATTTGGTCAGAGAAGTTGATGCGAAAACCTATAGAGTCAGGCCTTTTGGCTTGGATAAAACTATTAACTTGCGAGAGCTAAATCCGGGTGGTACGTAATATGATATAGATCTTGGCTAGCACATGCTAATTCTTGGGATAGATATGGATAAGTTGGTCAGCGTCAAAGGTCTCGTTATCCGCACAACCCCTATCATTCCAGATATGAAAGATGGTAAGTTTCCCAAAAATACTACGTAGGTCAGATCTGATACAGTGTAGCTTTCTTCCGTTGTGCGGTCTGTAATCACACCGTCAAAGTCGACATTGATCGTGGCAAGATCGCTGAACCAACAGCATGTCCAAGACCGGTGTGCGCGTCTGCGAACTCGATGCAAATTGTCCACAACCGTTCCGGTTTTGCGGACAAGCAAGTAATCAAGCTCCAAGAAACTCCAGACAGCGTGCCTGATGGTCAAACGCCGCATTCTGTCTCACTCTGCGCGTATGACGAGCTTGTAGATGTGTGCAAGGCAGGTGATAGAGTCGAAATTACTGGTATCTTCAAATGCAACCAAGTCCGTATCAACCCGCGTCAGCGTACAGTTAAAAATATCTTCAAAACATATGTCGATGCGCTGCATATCCAAAAGGTCGACAAAAAGAGAATGGGTATTGATGTATCAACTATTGAAGAAGAGCTCGCTGAGCAAGCAGCTGGTGACATCGAGGAAACCAGAAAAGTTTCAGAAGAGGAGGAAGCAAAGATCAAGGAGGTTGCTGCTAGGGATGACGTCTATGACTTTCTCTCACGCTCCCTTGCTCCTAGCATCTACGAAATGGAAGATGCCAAGAAAGGAATTCTTCTGCAGCTCTTCGGTGGCACTAACAAATCATTCGAAAAAGGGGGTAGTCCCAAGTATCGAGGCGACATTAATGTCCTCCTCTGTGGTGACCCATCTACGGCGAAGTCACAAATCCTCCAATACGTCCACAAAATTGCTCCTCGCGGTATATACACTAGCGGTAAAGGTTCTTCCGCTGTTGGTCTTACGGCATACGTAACTCGCGACCCTGAGACCCGGCAATTGGTTTTGGAATCAGGCGCACTTGTTCTCTCTGATGGTGGTGTCTGTTGCATCGATGAATTCGACAAGATGTCTGAAGCCACGCGCTCCGTCTTACATGAAGTAATGGAACAGCAAACAGTCTCCATTGCTAAAGCGGGAATCATCACCACCCTCAACGCCCGTACATCCATCCTTGCCTCCGCCAACCCCGTCGGCAGCAAGTACAACCCCAATCTACCCGTTCCACAAAACATCGACCTACCTCCTACGTTGCTCTCGCGTTTCGACCTTGTCTATCTCGTCCTCGACAGAATCGATGAGCAAAATGACCGCCGCCTTGCCCGCCATCTTGTAGGCATGTACCTCGAAGACACGCCGGATAATGCTTCTGCCAACGAAATCTTGCCTATTGAATTCCTCACTGCTTACATCTCCTACGCTCGCGCCAACATCCACCCGAAACTCTCATCCTCGGCCTCGAAAGCGCTCATAGACGCCTACGTCGCCATGCGCGCGCTAGGCGCCGATGTCCGCGCGCAGGAACGCCGCATTACGGCCACGACGCGTCAGCTGGAGAGCATGATCCGGCTAGCAGAGGCGCACGCTAAGATGCGGTTGTCGGAGGAGGTCACGGAAAACGATGTGCATGAAGCGGTGCGGCTGATCAAATCGGCACTCAAGCAGGCGGCGACGGATGCCCGGACTGGACTCATCGATATGGGCTTACTGACTGAGGGCACGAGCAGTGGTGAGAGGCGAAGGAAGGAGGATCTCAAGCGCGCGGTGCTGAGCGCGCTGGATGAGATGAGTGGGGCGGGCTCTGCGGTGCGTGTTTCGGATTTAGTGAGGAGGATCAGGGAGAATGCCAGTGAGCAGGTGGAGAATCAGGAATTTACGGAAGCGTTGAGGGCCGCGGAGGTTGAGGGCACGGTGCAGGTTAGTGGTGAGGGGCCGAGGAGGATGGTCAAGAGGGTGATTGCGTGGTCTTAATGGTTCACGAAGAATTATCATGGCTTTTGATGTGGCTAGGAGGAACTGGGATGGGGAGTGGCAGGGCATGGGATAGGTGTACAGGTTTTGGCTGAGTCCCCTCTTTGGCTGTTTTAGGCAATGGGTTCATTCATTCATGTCTTTTTGGTGAGAGTAATCGCGGTCTTCTAGCATAAAGGCATTATACGGGCCCGTATAGTATGTGAACACTTTTTTTGGCAAAAGGGTGAAAGTTGCGCGAAGGTCTTGAACGGAGTTTGATACTATCTAGCAAGCTAATGAACTATCCCGCTCCGATGGGAGAACTTGGACGACAGTAGAGATATATACGCTAAGCCCTGCGCTAATATCTCGCCTTCCAAAAAGTGTGCACAAATATAAGGCAGCTTTGTGGCTTTTTTTATTTTTATTTTATATCTATTGTATTATATTACGTACAATACTGCGCATGCAGCCTTTAGCTATGGCGCTATAGTTCTATATACATAAATCCTTTCTAGGCAGCTTAATATATACTAGTAGCTATATCCTAGTGGTTTATAAACCCCTAAACTAGGAGTTTATAGTTCCTTAGTAAAATACCAAGTTACTATAGCTATAACGGAACCTTGTAGCAGGAACTACGGTGGGTCCTATTATTAGGCTAGGTATATAGGTAAGAACAAATTAACAATATAATAATAACTGGTGGAGTGGTTGCCTAACAGATTAACTCCAATTATATTCTAAGATTTACTACAAAGAGAGAACTATCTGGGTAAGGACTATAGTCCTTTAAATATATAATCATACTCCTAAGAAATCCCTTCGCTCCATAAGGTATATACGCTCTATATACTCTGTATAGACCGTATAGATTATATAGATTATATAGATTATATTATATAACCTTAGCTACTATTCCTTATCATATAGTTCCACCGGATCTATTCTAGACTGTGCCTATATTAACTAACTAGCTTCCACTAACTCTTCTCTAAGTAGTTGTAATATTGTACTTAAGCTATCTGTAATACTATCTCCCTCCTTTTTATCTTTGTCCTTAAAGATTCCTAATATCTCCAAGTCGTCTACTAGAGGTGTAATGTCCGTTTAATTAATTTAGTTAATATCCTTACTTATTATACCTAAAGCCTCTTCTGTTTCTTTAACCCTTTATTGCGCGCGTATGGTTTCCTCTATACTATTACTAGGTGAGATAATGCCGTCTCCATATTCTTGTTGTGCGAAAGAGGGGTTAGTTTATATTACGCTAGTAAGTCCTTCTACCTAATAACCGTCCTCTTGTTTAGAGTGCACTAAAGCAAACATTTAATTATCCTATAACGTTCGCTCTGTCTCTAACGCTAAATATGCGCGTCCTATAACTCTTAACAGTTTTTAAGTTCCCTAAGTAACCTGTTTTAGGGTCTTGTGTTTAATCTACTGCTGCGAAACTTGATGATAAGCTCTCGGCCTCCCTTGCTAAGCTTTAGCGTACTTATGCTGCTTACGAGGCGTACTTGTCTGCCTCTACGCGTCTTCTTTGTCTTAAGAAGGTGCGTAAGAAGGTCCGTTCTAAGAAGTGGAAACTTGTTTAATAAGGTTTATAGGAACTTAGTAATAAAAGATTAGTCTCTCTTCTAACTAAGAGGGAAATAACTCTAAGTAGCTTAGTAGGTGCTCCTCTTAGGTCCCCCTTAGGTAACTTATTCTTTTGCAATCCTTTCTTATTAATATTACCTAACCTACTTTCTTTTAATACTCTTATACCTTTCCTATAGCGTTCTCTAGGTTGCTTAGTAGTTCCTAGGTAGTCTTACTATAGCCTATCCACTTTACTTTATACTATATTTCGTTATTTACGTCCTTGTAACTGATAATCTTTAAAACTTACCATTTATCTTCTTCTTATTCTCTATACGTGTCTGCCTTATAGACTAGTGGCTTAATATCTCCGTATGCTAGTTCTAGCATCGCGATATATTATATAGGGTAGATCTTTATTTTGGCTAGTAGGTTTAACTTATACGTAACTAATAAAATTCTTTATACAATTTTAAAAGGTCCTAGTCTAACATAGTCCAACTTCTTACTTAGTCGTTAACTCTTAAAATTTTTATATAGTAGCTACACTTTATCTCCCTTCTTAAGATCTGGTCCCTTAGATCTCTTAGCATTATAGTACCTTTTTATTCGCTTTTATACTAGTTTAGCTGTTTCTATAAGGTCTGCATAAAGATTTATTAATATCTCCATTCTTTGTTTAGCTGTGCTACTCGTCTTTTTTACTTAATATGGCAATAACAATATTTTTAGTTTATACCCATAATTCGCCTTAAATGGTAATGTCCCCATTTCTTCTTATGGTGTTGTATTGTATACAAACTATATAACTGGTAATAACAATACCCAATTATTCTATACGTAATTAATATAATGCCTTAAATACTATTTTAGTGTCTAGTTTAGTCTTTCTATTTGTCCATCCGTCTACAGATAATATACTATAGATATTACTGCGCAAACCCCTTGTTCTACTAGAAATATTTTCTAAAATGCTGCTATAAATCTAGGAAATCTATCCAATATAATCTTGTCTAATACTCTATATTTTATAAACACTTCCTTTATATAGATTCTAGCGATATCTTCTACTAATATCTCTTTAGTGCATGCTATAAAGTATCCCTACTTTGTTAGCTTGTCCACTATTACTAAGATTGCATTATAATCTTATCCTGTAATAGGATCTTTTAACTTTAGTAACTTAATAATAAAGTCCTATAATATAACTTTCTATGGTCTTCCTAGCATCTTAATAGGTTATAGCCCTCTATACGGCTTATATCTCGTTAGTTTATTTCTTTAGCAATTTAGATATTCCTTTATAACTTATCTTACTAGTCCCTAGATTTCTTAAATAATGTACTCCTCCTAAAGTCTTAACACTAAGCCTATAGCTCTACCATGTCCTTATATTATTCCCTTGTGGAATTCCTTAATAAACTCTTCTATAATAGACTTAGGTATATACATTACTTCTCTATTTTTATATTACTCTAAGTCTGGATTCTTTATCTATGCTTCTTAGATCTTCTATGTCTAATTACTCTTTAGTAACTTATAGATCTAACTTTCTTTAGTTACTATAATCTTTGGATAGTTGTACCTAATTAATCCGTCTTAATTCTTTTGTAATAAAGCTCCTAATAGCTTTTTATTACTTTATAGTTCAGCCTTTTTGCTTAGAGTATCTGCTTGTGCATTATCTGTACCCTTGGTATACTAAATTTCAAAATAGTATTCTATAAGCATTTCCGCCTATCTAACCTGTCTTTGGTTAAGTTCCTTTATTATTAGGAATTCTGTAAGGTTCTTATAGTCCGTCTTAACCATAAATGGTTTCTCTATGCCTTATAAAAATACTCTCTATTCCCTAAGTGCTATAACTATACCTAATAACTCCTTGTTATAGATGTCATAGTTTAACTCTAGTAATGTTATTTTCCGACTATAGTATACTACTGGATGCTATACGTCCTAGTACTTTTATAGTAAATATACTCCTAGTGCGAAGTCTAATACGTCTGTCTTAACAACTGTTTCTAACTTTGGTTGATAGATCTTAAGGACTAGCTCTTAGGTAAACAACTCTTCAAGTTCCTAAAATAGCTTCTTCTATTTACTATCCTAAACCTATGGTTCCTCCTTCTTTATTAGTCTTGTGAATGGCTTAATGCTTTTTAACCACTATGCTATAAACCTCCTATAGTAGTTACAAAACCCTAAAAACGACCTTAACTACATAATATTCTCTAGTTTATGCCAACTTACTATAGCTTTAACTTTCTTTAGGTCCATACTAATCTTTCCTAGTTTAATAATAAATCCTATAAAATTGGTTTTTTTTATAAAGAACTTGTATTTTTTAATTGCTACTAGTATCTGTTCCTCCTATAGTCTCTTTAAGATCTACTTAACGTGTTCTCTATGTTCTTCCTTATTCTCTAAGTAGATTATAATGTCGTTAAAATATACTATAATAAACCCATTAAGGTGTTCTCCTAATACACTATTAATTCGCTTCTAGAATATTGCTAGTGCGTTTATAAGCCTAAATTGTATAACTAATAGTTTATATAGTCCTTCCTTTAACCTAAAGGCTGCCTTCTATTTATCGCCTTCCTTAATCCTAATCTGGTGGTACGCCTATCTCAGATCTATCTTTATAAAGATCTTTACGTTGCCTATTCTGTCTTAGATTTCGCTAATTAAGGGTAAAAGATACCTATCCTTCCTAGTAATGCTATTTAACTATCTATAGTCTATACATATCCTAAGTTTTCCGTTTTTCTTTGGGATAAACAGTACTGGATATTCTGCTGATAACTATAATGGTCTAATATATCCCTTTTATAAGTTCTTCTGGATAAACTCCTTAAGCGCTACTAACTCTATTTTAGTAAGCTTATAGATTAGAAAGAACTTTAGACTTATTCCCTTTTCTAACTCTATCTTATAGTCCCATGCTATATACTCTAACAGCTTTTCACTTTCTGGTAACCATAACTTTTTACTATACTTATAGTATCTCTTTGGTATATAACTTAAGCCTTACTTAGTCTCTTCATACGTTACTCCAACTTAGTACTATACCAACTTGGTTTACTGTCGCACTTTACACTATTAAGTATCCTTAATATTAACTTGACCTATAACCTAATTGTCAGTATACTCGCTTTATCAACGTGCACGAATATTACTGTATTGCGATACGTATGCGGTATTAAAGTTGGTAGTTATTGTTGTCTAGAAGTAAGGGGTTGCTCCAAGGTTAGGTTAGCTAGCCTCGCTTTATAGTCTTATAACTATATCACATAACTAACATTCCAACACTAGAGCAACTCTAAAAAGAAGGCTAATCTATACTCTAAAGTTAAGTTTACTTCTAGACTATTCGTAGCGTATACGCAATAGCTTCCATGCTCCTTTTACAGGTCCGTAATTACATAACCCGTATTACAGCTTGTATAAATGTCTCTAAACCAAAGCCTGTAAAATACTGTATTACGGAGATACTACGCTAAGGAAGAGAAGAAGAAGAAGAGTTGTTAGGGGTAGTAGGTTAATATATCGCAAGGGCCGCCAAGGCGCTAGTGGTAAGCGAGCCAATAGCAATTTTCCATGCCGGGCATGGAAAATCCTGATTAGTTAGTTAAATTTAAGGTCCGCACCATTACAATTAGTTACCTAATGCTAAGCTAAATCTAAGTTTATTCGTTCAACCCATCCTACAACTTGTGGGTTAATTTGGTTCGTATTAATAAGCCATTAAAAAGCCACGTAGGGTTTTCCCTTTGTTATAGCGTTAGCAGGGTTGGCCTCTCTATTAATCTATTTCACCTCCATCGGCAAAATATGGTACCCTTTTAATGGCCTCAATGGTTGGTGGTTGACGCAATTGGCGCGCAGTTGAGGTCATTTGGCAACTCGACCGACTAGCCTATATCGTGTTTTTTTGACACGCAGCCTG
>Ga0307507_10003779_pt1 | contig 28383 bp, 7 predicted proteins | sample 7_EM_MG_FD_207223 | JGI IMG/M metagenome (GOLD analysis project Ga0307507, IMG submission 207223) | Populus trichocarpa ectomycorrhiza microbial communities from riparian zone in the Pacific Northwest, United States - 7_EM | ecosystem: Host-associated > Plants > Roots > Unclassified | place...
TTATTTAACTTTTAAAGTTGCTAAGTAGGTTAATTGCGTGTTAAGAAATATATAGTTAGCTTTTAAAGTTATTAAGTTAGTTAATTGCATATTAAGTTAGTTAAATTGCGTATTAAGTTAGTTAATTATATATTAAGTTAGTTAAATTACGTGTTAAGTTAGTTAATTATATATTAAGTTAGTTAAATTGCGTGTTAAGTTGGTTAATTATATATTAAGTTAGTTAAATTGCGTATTAAGTTAGTTAATTGCATATTAAGTTAGTTAAATTGCGTGTTAAGTTAGTTAATTATATATTAAGTTAATTAAATTGCGTGTTAAGTTGGTTAATTACATATTAAGTTAGTTAAATTGCGTGTTAAGTTAGTTAATTACGTATTAAGTTAGTTAATTACATGTTAAGTTAGTTAAATTGTATATTAATTACGCGAAACGCGAAAATTAAAGTCTACTTAAATCTTATCCTGCGAATATTTTCCTAATATAGCAGTTGCTCTTCCTAGGTCCCCCTTAGATAACTTATCCTTTAGTAATCCTTTTTTAATACTCCCTAACCTACTTTCTTTTAATACTTTTATACCTTTCCTATAGCGTTCTTTAGGTTGCTTAGTAGTTCCTAGGTAGTCTTACTATAGCCTATCTACTTTACTTTATACTATATTTTATTATTATTATTTATTGCTTAACGTCTAATTTAGATCCCTGTTGGGCCTACGCGGACTACTCCTTATATATATATAGGGAGAAAACTCTATTTAAGAAAACCCTATAATCCGTCTCTCTGCCTTTTAGGGCTCGCTTACAAGTCGCCTACAAGTTACCAGTGGTGCTCTACTACCTTACTTTTTGACCTTTTTAGGAACTACTGCTGCTATAACAAACCTATAGACGCGCTAGTATTATACACTATACTCTACTCCTATAGAGTTATTAGGGGGCGCCTATTACTTACCCCTTTACCTTTTATTACTATTTCCTTTATAACCCAGAACTAGTTTAGCATATTTTAGCTAATAAGCCACCAGGTAGCCGCCTTAAGGCCTTTCTATATTAAGAGTAGTGTATTATAGTTTTCTGTACTAGCTGCTAAAAGTATTACTTCTTAGCCAGTGCGTAAGGGGTATAACAGTATTATATATTTTGGTGTCTGTTTTAGCTAGCCATATTTGCACCTTAGGCTACCTACTAGGATACCTACTTAGTAAAGCTAATCTTTTAGTCCTATTATTCCTATCCTTAAGAGTGTTGCCATTGTATTTTCCGCCTTTATTAGGCCCTCTTAGAGCCCTTAGGTATTTACCCCCTATAATATTACCTATACTATAGCTTAGGTTCCCCTTACCTAAGTCTACCTCTATACCTTTAACTCCTATTTATCTCTCCAGCGTCAGTCCAACCAGTATTATATTATAGTAGATAGTTTTCCAGTACTCTTTTATGCTCTACTTTAGCTCCTTTCTCTCCCTTACTATTATTTTTACTGGCCTCTTATATATCTCCCTTCCTCCTCTATATAGGCCTGGGCCCTAGCGCCATACTATTCTTCTTCTACTTTCTCCACTTGTTTTCCTAATATATCTTTCCTACTTTAGGGTTATTAGTTCCTTCTCCTATAGGGCACCCTAGGGTCCCTCTATAGTTTATTTAGGCGTGTCTTAATATACTTTATAACATTAAAGTTGCGTTCCTTTTACACCCTTTATATTGCATTAGCTTTAATATATAGTTATAGAGGGGGAATATTAGCTTCCTTTTTAACAGTGCTATAGCCGTTTACTTATACCCGCCTATTATACTCCTAAGGCAGGCTATTTAGACCTTTTAGAGTAGTTTAAGGAGTAATTTAAAGGGGCCTTTTTTGGTTTCTCTAGTGGCCCAAATGCTAGATCTATACATTATAGTTAGCCAGACAACTGCTATATATAGTAAGCGTGACCTCTAAAAGCATAGACCCTATATAAAATTAACAATCCTAGATATAGCAATATACTATGCTTAGCCCTTATGGGCCGCTTATGCCGTATATGCGCTCCACTAGAGCTTACTATCTACCTATACTCCTAATACCCTTAGGCCTTAAACCAGTTAACCCCTAAAGCCTTAGATATGGATTATATGCTAAAGATCTGCAGATTAGTTATATTTTCTTATAAAATAGATTAGCTAGTATTTCTCTAGTAAGAATTAGACTCCATGTTATCTTACCCATTCTATATAGGTGTTATAGGCTTTCTCTAGTGTTCTACAGTTCTCTGCGGCTGTTGGCCCATATATAATTAGGTTTGTGTTATTAATAAAGCCTATCTCCTAGGTTGCCCCTTTCTTAAAGGTATTAAATAGGTTGCTTATAAAGAAGAGGAAAAGTATAGGCGATAGAGGTAATCCTTATAGTATTCCTATTACGACTATAATAGGGGGGCTCTAGTATCCGCTAAAGACTAGTAATATTTCTTTCTGGCCTATAAATTCTTAAATAAATTAAATAATCCATTCTAGGAAGCCCTTTGCCCTAAGGATGTATAGGAGACGCTTATAAGGTATATTATTATAGGCGCCGCTAATATCTAGGCTAAGTATTAATACTATAAAGTCCTTTCGCATAGCCCATGCAGTTTTAATGGTAGTAGCAAGTAGTGTAAGTGCTAATAGCGTTAAGCGATTCTTTCTTACCCCTATTTGGCTTTGTGGTAGTAGGGTATATTCCTTTGCTATATCTGCTATATAGTCCGCTATAACCTTTTCTAAGATTTTGCTTAGGGTGTTTTCTAAGGCAATAGGGCGGTAGCTTCCTAGGATTAAGTAGTCTACTTTACCTTCTTTTTATAAGATAACCATTGTCATAGATCTTCTAAGTTGTGGGTAGTAGCCTATTGTAAAGTATGCTCTGGCTACATCTGCAAGCCAAGGTGCTATAAGTGGTCTATAGGTCTTTAGGGCTTTATTTAGGATCCTATCTAGTCCTAGTACTATATTGTTTAAAAGGCGGCTAATGGTTTTGGCCATTTCTTTAATTATTATGTCGCTGTTGACCCTTAGGCAAGTCACCGGTGTTTCACCGGTAATGTCGCTAAGGTCTGCTAGAGCTGGTTAAGGGAAAAATCTTTCTATAAGGATCTTTGCCTTTACTATATTTTATTATCTACATCCTTATAACTAATAATCTTTAAAACTTATTATCTATCTTCCTCTTGCCCTCTATATATGTCTGCTTTATAAACTAATAGCTTAATATTCCTATATACTGGCTCTAATATTGCGATATGCTATATAGGGTAGATTTTTATTTTAGCTAGTAGGTTTAACTTATATATAACTAATAAAATCCTTTATTTAGTTTTAAAAGGTCCTAGTCTAATATAGTCCAACTTCTTACTTAGTTGTTAACTCTTAAATTTTTTATATAGTAGCTATACTTTATCTCCCTCCTTAAGATCTAGTCCTTTAGATCTCTTTATATTATAGTACCTTTTTATTTACTCTTATACTAGTTTAGCTATTTCTTTAAGGTCTATATAAAGATTTATTAATATCTTTATTTTTTCTTTAGCTATGCTACTTATTTTCTTTACTTAATGTGGCAATAATAATATTCTTGGCTTGTACCTATAATTTACCTTAAATGGTAATGTTCCTATTCCTTCTTATAGTATTATGTTGTATATAAACTATATAACTAGTAATAATAATACCTAATTATTCTATACGTAATTAATATAGTGCCTTAGATACTGTTCTAGTATCTAGTTTAGTTTTTCTATTTATCTGTCTATTTGTGGATAATACGCTGTTAAGGTTGCTGCGCGAACTCCTTATTCTACTAAGAATACCTCCTAAAATGCTACTACAAATCTTAGATCTCTATCTAATATAACTTTACTTAGTACTCTATATCTTACAAGCACTTCCTTAATATAGATTCTAGTAACATCCTCTACTAATATCTCTTCTATATACGCTATAAAGTATCCCTACTTTATAAGCTTATCTTATTACGAAGTTTGTGTAGAGGGGTTCATTAATAAAATGGGTTGATAGATTAATGATCTTGTATCGTGTCTTTTTAACCTTAATCTGACATGTCTTCAGTGACATATCTTCATGCACATAACCCACGCCTTTAGAGAATACAGATTATCTAACACACCCCTTTAGCTTTAAGCTCTTTGAGGTTAAAGCTAGCCACCTTCTCGTGTCTATTAATGAGTCAATTAAACCGTAATCTCATCTGAATCCTTCCGTCTTGCTCTAATAGTGTCCCTTAGGTCCTCTAGTTGCTTCTCCTTATCCAGCTACTCCTTGATATCCACCATCCTAATCATATTAATAAAGCTTTAAAACCTCTGCTTAGGCAGGGCCTTTATAAGTCCATTGGCAATCATCTCCTTTGTTACTATCCATTGAAATCATACTTATCTTATTACGTATTCCTAACATAGCTAGTGTTAATAGATGTCAATATATCGGAGCTTTGTAATTAGCTTTGCTGTGTCTTCTATAATCAGTCAGAGCGTCTGCGTGTTATTGTATTTAATAATCAAGGGCTCGTTTAGGCGTAACGTCATTGCTTTAAACAGCCTATTAATAAAGATAGCTTCCTTTGCTGTCTATAATAGGGCTAATAACTCAGCTTCTGTGCTTAACGTTGTTACTATACCCTGCTTATTTACTCTCCAGGCAATCAGCCCCCCAAATAGCTTTATAATGTATCCTTGCGAGCTCTTTCTGTTAATGGAGTTGTCTGTGAATAATGCATCGCTAGCACAGATAAATGATTGCGCTTCACCTCTACCGTCTCTTCCGTCGTTTTGTCCTTTGTCGCGTATTCCTTTGTCTCTCCTTCTACCGTTTATTCCTTCCTCATCTCCTCTATAGCAGATTGCTCTGCTTCTCATGCTATATAGGTATTAGATAACTCTATCTGCCACTTAATAATGCTCTTGGCTTAGGTCCTAATTAAACCTTACTAGCCTTGATACTGCAAAAGCAATATCTGGACGCGTTATAGTAGCTGCATAGAGTACTAAACCCAATTTTCTCTGATATAGTATTGTAGAGGCTGGTAGGGATATAGGACGGACTAATAGGTCTGTATTAGGGGACGGACGCGTCAGACGGATTATATGGTGATTAGTAGGGAGGAGTTCCAATTCTGCCATAGGAGTGTCTGGAAGACGCCCTCTAAAATCTATCTTATACTAGTTAGCTATCTTCTCAATATAGGCTTCCTGGGATAGCTATAGGAGCCTCTGGCTACAATTATATATTACATAGATTCCTAGGAACTATTTTAGCTCGCCAAGGGTACTTATTTGGTATTCCTTGCTCAGCTCCTTAATCGCTTCTTAAGCCTTCTTTTTATCTGTCTTTCTATAGCAGAAGACGATATCATCAACATAGAAGAAGATGACTATTCCACCTTTTAGCATAACATACGGCTCCTAAGGTACCTCTTTAAAGCCTAATTCATTTAATGAGCTTGTGAGATTCTTCTGCCATAACAGTGGTGATCGTCGTAGTCTATATAAGGCTTTTCTTAAGCATAGTACTTTGTCTATCTTTCCTTTGTTAAACCCTGGCGGTAGCTTTATATAGACGACCTTATCAAGATTGCAATGGACAAACACATTGACTGCATCTATCTGTGTTATCTCTAGGTCGAATTTTACAGTAATTACTATAAGGGTTCGGAAGGTCGTACTAGCTAATATAGTAGCTCTCATAGGTAGGTCTCCTGGGGCCTATTGATTTCCGCATACTACTAAGCGTGCCTTACATTTCTGGAGAAATCTGTGCTTGTCTGTCTTGTAGATAAACACCCACATTAAGCTAAGGACCTACTATCCCTTTGCATACTTTTTATCTGTTTCTTAAAACAACCTTATTTGATAATAGGATTAGAGGTGAGCTTGTTAAGCCTTTTAGAACTAATCTCAAAGAGGGTATGCATTGAGGTCCTTAATTAACTGAGGTGGCGGAGGTAAGTTCTTCCTGTATAATCTAATATCACGTGTTCTGCCTAATTTCAGCTTACTATCATTAAGTCAACTATCAAGGTTGAACTTCCTTCCTGCTATAAAGGCGCCTTAATAGGCTAAGGTAATTCTTTTAGTAATAAAGTCTTTAAACCTATTATTGCTGGCTTCCTTAAACAAGTCTTTAACCAAGTTGTTAAACACCCCCTAAGTGTGAAACCTATCTCCTACTTAGTTAACAGTGTCCTAATCAGTATCTAACTTTATAGGATACTTGACGTGAAAGGCACATGGAGATTCTTCGTCTTCTTCTATTAGAGGTGGTGTATAATATGCATTTTTAAGAGCTCTTGCAAGCTTAAGATCTGCTAACTTATTAAAGGTTTAAACTAGCTCATCAACGTCATCGTCTTCCTCTTAAATTAACGGTTTAAATACTTTGTTATTATCTTTTAGAAGAACCTCGTTCTTGGTTAAGGTCTTAGGGAGTTAAATCTTCTTAATTAGCGTATCTAATTCAGCGTGTAGATCCTTTAAGATATCCGTTCGCTTGCCGTCAAAGAACGTCTTTTTATCAAAGATAACATCCCTAGTAGAGATAATAATACCTTTATGCGGGATCTAGATCCTATAGATATTAGTAGAGTTATAGCTAATAAGGTAGCCGATATAGGCTTACAAATCTAGCTTGCTCAGTCTTTTTTTCTTTAGCTAGGCATCCAACATCATTGCGTACGCCCTACAGCTATAGGCTTTTAGGTGCGCTAATTATAGTTTTCTTAATCTCCTATTTGCTAGGTAGGTATGGAACCTTTTATATAGCGATTTCCATCCATTGCTTTCCCGTAGCGTTCAATCTCAAAGATAGACTATATAGTTAACTATCTCGTTCCATAGGTCGTGTAGTAGATTAGCAGCAATTTTTATTGCACGTCCTTTCTCAATAATTACACCCCCTAAGTGTTTGGCGGTACCATTCTATGCTTGGGTATATAGCACCAAAGGCTTAAAGGTAATCCCTTGGGTCTGTAGCCATTTAAGGGTTCTCCTTCTCCCTAGCTTATTGTCTAACCTAATGGTGTTAACCTTGAGGTTATACCTCAGATAAATCCATTGAATAAAATCTTTAAGTACTTATAGTGTCTCCTTCTCCTCACTATACGTTATTATAAAATATAGGAAGGTTCTTTCTAAGAAGGTGTTATGGATGAGTATAACTTATACAAATCCCGTATACGCTTCCTTGAGGTCAGTCTAGTCAATATGGAGGTTAAGATAAGGTTTATTAATATTCTATTTTAAGAACCTTCTTGAGACCTAACGCTTAATTTTGGCAAGACTACAATGCTAACATTCCGTCATCTTTGGGCCTTAAAGCTTGACTCCTAGGGCGTTAATACCTAAATAATAAAGGCTTATAGGTCCTAGATGACCTAGACATAGATGCTATAGTTATGCATTACCTTTTATATCTGGGCGAATGTCTCTTAACAATGCTCTGCGCTTCCATTGGCGGTGTAGCTATTAACTTATATTGAACGCTGATAGACTTCCTAGTTGGACGTATTTAATAGTCTGTTATCTATGACGTTCTTCCATTTAACATAGGATTGTATTGTCCTTCTAAACTAAAAGATTGTTGTTTTTTTTATTGTCCTAGAAGTACCCTTACTTTTAAAGTAGACGGAATAACACTAGATTTATATTAAAGTCTATATAAAAGGCAACGTCCTTGAGACGTAGGATTCCCTTACTCTTATCTAGTTTTGTGACTTAGACAGTAACATCGCCGTAGCCTAGTATAGGCACTTCTAAGCTACTGGCGATGATATATTTGTGTCTTAGAGCTTTCCTAAAGTTGTAAAAACAAGAGAGGTTATTGAAGATGTAGAGAGTGGTTCCTAAGTCTAGAATAGTTAATAGCTTTAGTAGATGGAGTTAACCAGTGTGATACAATTCTAGGAATATTGTATTAGCTTCTCCCTTAATCTTAACTGTTTTGTGACTCTTTTTGTCCTGTTATTATCAAGCCTTGTCTTCTTATTTTTCAAGTCTAATCTTCGCAATTTAGTTAGTGAGATTCTTATTCTTTTCTACCTTCTTCAGCACTCTTTTAATGTGAGCATCTCCGATTATAACTCCTTTAGGTCTCTTGTCTTTAAATAAATACCAACAGTTTTAAAGGGAATGTCCTTGTTTCTCACACGCCAAGCATATAGGTAATAGCTTCTTGTGGGACATCTTCTTATCTACCAGTGACCTGGCTCTCTTTAAGCGTCTAGTGTATACTAAGGTTACTTTCCCTAGACCTTTAGTAGTATCAGAGTGATCCATTATGGCTTACTCTATAAAGTCTGCATTAAAGGTACTCCCTCTTATAGTAGCATTGGCTTTCTTTGAGGGTATTCTAAGTCCTTCTTATAGCTCCTTTACTACTCTACAGTATTTAGAAGATCTCAACTTCTGAGGGTTATTTAACTCAGTAGTGTACTTCACACAGTAGGCGTTGCTAAACGGTTAAATAACTTCTGCCAAATCTTAAAGCTAGATTCTATCGGATATTTAAGGGATCTTGTACTTCTCTCCTAGTACTATTATATGTTCCTATTGATCTAACCACTAATTCAATTTTGATAAGTGTTTAAACCCCTTAAGGGCTTCTATATACTAGTGTTGTACCTTCTTCCTAACAAACAATAAGGTAGGTTCTGTGTTCTCCTTTAATTGGGATAGCCATTTTTTAACTGTCAAGGAAGGGTTAAGCAATAGCTTCTTCTAGATCAATACTATAGACGTGATTTAGGTGCGTATCTATTATAGATGCTCTTCCTATTTTAGGAAGTACCTTATGTCTTGGTTATAGTATTATCTACTGTTCTTATACGCTTTCTGTTGATTTATTAAGAGCTATGCATATATGGTTGCATTCTTATTAAAGTCTGTAACCTTTAGAAGAGGTAGTTTTTTAAGTAGACCTTCTTAAGGTGCTTCTATAGCTGGGTTAATAAAGGCCTAAATTTGCTGATCCATAAGGGCTTATAGTTGCTAGATCCATTGCTCCCAGTCTTCTAGTTTACTAAGGATAATTATAGTCAACAAACTCGACGTCGGTGGAGTTATTTTAACTAATAGGCAGAGATGGAATTTGTTGTTAGGATCGTCCTTATTATTAGGATCGTCCTTTAATAATTGAGGTAGAATTTCTTATAGAATCTTATGGAATTTCGTGGAAGAATTATCCTGTAACAATTAAGGTAGGATTTCTATTAGAGTCTGCGTCTTAATAATAAGGTGTCAGAGTTTGACAATAAGGTAGAATTTCTTTAAATAATTAAGAAATAGCTGAATAGCTTTTTGAGTCAGCGGACTGGGCTTATAACTGTCATAAAGTTCGTGTAGAGGAGTTCATTGATAAAATGGGTTGATAGATTGATGATCTTATATCATGTCTTTTTAACCTTGATCTAACGTGTCTTTAGTGACGTGTCTTTGTGCACGTGACCCACGCCTTTAGAGAATACAGATTATCTGACATATCTACTATTACTAAGATTATGTTATAATCTTGTCCTATAATAGGATCTTTTAACTTTAGTAACTTAATAATAAAGTCCTATAATATAACTTCCTATAGTCTTTCTGGTATTTTAATATGTTATAGCCCTCTATACGGCTTATACCTTATTAATTTATTTCTCTGGTAATCTAGATATTCTTTTATAACTTGTCTTGCTAGTCCCTAGATTTCTTAAATAATATATTCCTTTTAAAGTCTTAACACTAAGCCTATAGCTCCGTTGTATCCTTAAGTTAGTCCTTTATAAAATAACTTAATAAACTTTTTTATAATAGACCTTGGAATATAAGTCGCTTTTCTATTTTTATACTATTCTATGTTTAGATCTTTTATTTATATATCTTGGATCTTTTATATCTAATTACTCTCTAGTAATTTATGGATCTAACTTTCTCTAGTTGCTGCAATCTTTGGATAATTATACCTAATTAATCTGTCTTAATCCTTTCGCAGTAAAGCCCCTAACGGCTTTTCTTTACTTTACAACTTTGCCTTCCTACTAAGTGCATCTGCTCTTGCATTTTTAGTACCCTTAATATACTAAATTTTAAAATAGTATTCTATAAGCATTTCCGCCTATCTAACTTATCTTCTATTTAACTCTTTTGTTATTAGGAATCCTATAAGATTCTTATAATCCGTTTTAACTATAAACAGTTTCTCTGTGCCTTGCAAGAATGCTCTCTATTCCCTAAGTACTACCACTATACCTAACAACTCCTTATTATAAATATTATAGTTTAGTTCTAGTGGTGTCATTTTTTAACTATAGTACGCTACTAGATGCCATGCGTCTAAATGCTTCTATAGCAAATATACTCCTAGTACAAAGTCTAATGCATCTGTCTTAACAACTGTTTCTAACTTTGGTTAGTAGATTTTAAGGACTAGTTCCTAGGTAAATAACTCCTTAAGTTCTCTAAACAGTTTCTTTTACTCTTTTACCTAAACTTACAGTTCCTTCTTCTTTGTTAGCCTTATAAACAGCTTAATGCTCTTTAACTACTATGCTATAAACCTCCTATAGTAATTGCAAAATCCTAGAAATGACCTTAACTGCGTAACATTCTCTAGTTCTTACCAATTTACTATAGCTTTAACTTTCTTTAGGTCCATGCTAATTTTTCCTAGTTTAATAATAAATCCTATAAAATTAGTTTTTCTTATAAAGAACTCGCATTTCTTAACCGCTACTAGCATCTGTTCTTCTTGTAGTCTCTTTAAAACCTATTTAACGTGTTCTCTATATTCTTCCTTACTTTCTAAGTAGATAATAATGTTGTTAAGGTATGCCATAATAAACTTATTAAGGTGTTCTCCTAACACACTATTAATTCGCTTTTAGAATATTACTAGTGCATTTATAAGCCCAAATTATATAACTAATGGTTTATATAGTCCTTTCTTTAACCTAAAAGCTGCTTTCTATTTATTGCCTTTCTTAATCCTAATCTAATAGTACGCCTATCTTAGATCTATCTTTATAAAGATTTGCGCATTACCTATCCTATCTTAGATTTTACTAATTAAGGGTAAAGGATACCTATCCTTTCTAGTAATACTGTTTAACTATCTATAGTCTATACACATCCTAAGTTTTCCATTTTTCTTTAGAATAAACAATACTGGATATCCCGCTAACGACTATAATGGTCTAATATATCCTTTATATAAGTTCTCCTAGACAAACTCTTTAAGCGCTACTAACTCTGTCTTAATAAGCTTATAAATTAAAAAGAACCTTAGACTTATTCCTAGTTCTAATTCTATCTTATAGTTCCACACTATATACTTTAACAGCTTTTTACTTTCTAGTAACTATAACTTTTTTATATACTTATAGTATTTTTTAGGTATATAACTTAAGCCTTACTCAGTTTCTTTATATATTACTCTAACTTAGTACCATACTAACTTAGTCTGCTATTATATCTTATATTATTAAGTATCTCTAATATTAACCTAACCTATAACCCAATTAATCTTTAAATTATATTCCTATAACCAAGGCACCCCTAGTATTGCCTTATCCTTCCCCAACAGTAGGATATTAAAAGACATTTTAACCTGTCTTCCTTTAATATTTAACTAAATTGGTCCTATTTTAAGATTAATAATGCCTCCTCTATAGGCTATTTAATCTCCTAAAATTATTATAAGTGGATATAGGTGTTCCTTTTACCTATATGGTAACCCTATCCTTTTTACTACTACTAGTAATATGTAGTTCCTTATTACTCTACTATCTATTAGTGCTTTAAACTGTTAATCTTGCTACTTAACCTATAAGTTTAGGTGTTATCCTTAAATTCCTTTAAGGGTTTAAGGCTTTACTACTAGTTCCCTCTAGTCTTATAGGCCTTCCCTTTTCCTAACTATTAGCTGCTAAATCCTACTTATACTTGGTCCTCCTTAGGCCAATACTTAGTTTATTTCTTTTCCTCTATATATTATAGACAAGTATTCTCTAGATAACTCTACTACTATCTTCTATCTAGGCATTCTTCTATAAGGAATCTTCCTAGCTAAAGTATTAGGTCCCCTTAACTCTGTACTTCTACTAGGTGCCATCTATATATATACTTAGCATCTCTATACTTTGTTTCCTCCGGTGCCCAATATATCCTTACTAGGTACTTCCAGTTTTTGTCCTTAGGTGCTCTATATATATTGCATATATTATCTATATAAGCTATCCACAATAGTGTATAATATACTAGGTGCTTTAGGTTAACTCTTGGCTTATTTTTATCCTTAAGTTTAAACCTATACTATATTAACCTAACTACTAGTATCTCTGTTAAGGGTACTAAAATTTATTACTTACTTCTTTAGTCCCTAGATCTTTCTTCTAGGTTCCTTAATATTATAATTAACACTCCTTTAATATAATTTATGCGTTTCTCTGTAATAGGTTGGTTTTAGACAACTTTTTTATCTAGCTATATATAGAAATCTTCCTATTTATTGTTGTGTTATTGCCTATACTACTTTCCATATAACTGGTTTAGTGTATATAGTCTGTCTGTTAGAAAGTACCTTATTATTACTATATTATAATATTCTTTAGTATATCTTTCTTTAAACCTAGTTAGAATCCCTAGATCCTCTTCTTGTTTTAGTTTATTTAACCACTTTACTCTAGGCGTCCCTGCCTTAGGCCTATTAGTAACTCTTTATATAGGTACTCTGTCCCTTATATAACCTATTGCGCTAAATCTTTAGTCTAGTTTTCGCTTTTGCTATATAATAATTTTTGCTCTAAACTTATCTATAGTTTCTTATTTTCTGCGTCTTATAGCTGGATCCTTAAAGTTGTCTTACTTCTTAATTTTAGTATTAACTTTTTAATCTTTAGGCTGAATACTGCGTTTACCTAGAATAGACGTCCTTACTTATTCTCCGAACTTATAGTTCTTAAACTTGCGTCCTATACTTATTTATTTGTCTTTAAACTAAGCCGTTGCTCTTTTCTATTAGTTTTTGTCTATTATAGATGCTTAAGCCTTCCTTATTATATCTTATAAGTCTTAGGTATATCTTATCTCTTCTTAAGAATCTTAAGCCTATGGCCTTTTGCCTTTTATAAGTAGTAAGCTAGTACTAGCAGTTATCTGCTTACTTAACCGTCTTTAGGTGTTGCTCCTTCTGTCTTATAAAGTAATGGATATTATATCTAATGGTGTTATAATACCTATTATTAACCCTTGTTTTATAGAGGTCTCAGTCTCTACTTCTATTGCGTTATTAAGGGTTAAGCGCTCCTAGTTAGCCTCTTTTTTATCCTTATTGCTGTTAATTAATAAGTACTCTAACTCTATTGTTATTGTTGCTGATCTTTGTTTATATATTGCTGTAATACCTTAATCTAGCTTATAGAGTTAATCTAGTTCTTTATCTAACTTTCTAGTTCCCTTAAGTCCTCTTAACTTTAGCTCTTATAGTTAATAGCTTACGCCATACTTAGCGTCCTTATAAATTTAGCATGCGTTATTATAACAAAATATAAAGTGTTTAATTAAACACTCCTTGGTCCCGCGTAATACACTTATATTTATATTATTATACTCTAACGACCTAGTGCCCTTTACTATATAGTTACCCTAACTACCTTTATAGTCTCTAGCGAAATAACCTTATTTTCCGCAATTTATATAAGCTCCATCTTTAAACTATTTTTCTTGCTATAGAGTCCGCCTAAATGTCTTCTACTGCTAAGATCCCTGGTTTAGCCTCTGCTCCTTAGTCCTATAATTACTTAATCCTTAACCTCTAGGTTTCCATAATTTCTTTATTTATCTCTTAGATTCTTTAATACCACTTAGGTCTATTAGCTCTACGCCATTCTATAGTTTTTAACTCTACGTTTATTATTGCGTACTCTGCGCCTTATATAACTATAGAACTCAGTCTTACCCTTTCTTAGCTTGTTCCCTTTAATAGATCCTATTATTAATCTTTATCACTTAATCTATTAACTCTCTTAGAGTATCTGTATCTTCTATTAGGATAATTATGTCCTAGACTTTAGCCTTAAGTCCTTGCTTATACTGTGCCATAAGCGCCTTATTATTCCATTTAACCTATATTATAAGTGTCTGAAACTATGTTATATACTTAATTACTAAAGTTTATTATACTAGGTTCTGAAGTTTCCGTTCCGCTATAGTTAATGCTTTTAGATTACTAAATATCTGCGTTAATCTTTCTATAAACCCATTCTAGCTAGTAAACATATACTATATATCCTAATTAGCAGTTAACATTCCATTTACTTACACCTTGGTAAGGTAAGGTTTAAATCACTTAAGTGCTCTTCCTGTTAGGAACAACCCTGTATATACTATTTGGTCTATAAATGTTGCCAACTTTACCCCTTCCTGTATTACCTTAAAGTGCATTTATATAAGGAACCCTTTAAGTTTTAACCTTTCCCCTAAGAATCGTTTAATTAATAATAACTTAACCTTTGCTGCTCTAATGCCGTTAATATACTCCTTAAGTATCTTATTATTGTCTGATAATTAATTAACTATCTCTTATAACTTTCCTTACATAACCATCTATAAGTTAGTATCTGCTATACTAGTATCTCCTAACCCTAAGGTCGTTGCTGTTATAGTTATAACTAGTGCTTTTAGTGGCATATTATTTGACTTTTCCTGTTTTAATACTATAACCTTGGTAGTAAATATATAACGGAACCTTATAGTAGGAACTACGGTAGGCTTATTAATAGGCTAGGTATATAGGTATAAATAATAGTCAACAACGTAATAACAACTGGTGGAGTGGTTACCTAATAGATTAACTCTAATTATATTCTGAGATTTACTATAAAGAGAGAACTATCTGGGTAGAGACTGTGGTCCTTTAAATACACAACCATATGCCTAAAAAATCCCTTCGCTCTGTAAGGTATATGTGCTCTATCTGCTCTGCTTTATAGATTACACAGATTACATAGATTATACAGATTATACCACGTGACCTCGGCTGCTATTTCTCGTCATATGGTTCTACCGTATCCATCCTGGACCGTGCCCTTATTAACCAACTAGCTTCTTCCGACTCCTCTCTAAGTAGTCGTAACATCGTACTTAAAGCGTCCGTAATACTATATTTATAGTTCCTCCTTTTTTATAGGTCTTATAAACAGCTTAATACTTTTTAACTATTGTATAATAAACCTTCTATAGTAGTTGCAAAACCTTAGAAATAATCTTAACTATATAATATTCTCTAGTTCTTACTAACTTACTATAGCTTCTACTTTCTTTAGGTCCATACTAATTTTGCCTAGCTTAATAATAAATTTAATAAAATCTATTTTCCTAGTAAAGAACTTACATTTCTTAATTACTACTAGCATCTTTTTTTCCTATAGTCTCTTTAAGACCTACTTAACATATTCTCCATGTTCTTGCTTACTTATTAAGTAGATAATAATGTTATTAAAATATACTATAATAAACTTATTAAGGTATTCTCCTAACACGCTATTAATTCTTTTTTAAAATGTTACTAGTGTATTTATAAGCTCAAACTGTATAACTAATAGTTTATATAGTCCTTTCTTTAACCTAAAGGCTGCTTTCCACTTATCTCCTTTCTTAATTCTAATCTAATAGTACGCCTATCTTAGATCTATCTTTATAAAGATTTATACATTACCTATCCTATTATTAGCGACTTGGTCAATCGAGGCACGAGCACGGCAAGAAGGTCGCGCAAGCCTGTACAATTGGATTGTCTATAAACGAGGATCCAAAGCTAAAGAAAGGAAACAAGAAGAGCGGAAGCACCGCTCAAAGTTATATACAATCATCTAGTCACGTAATGGCAACTTGCCGCAACTTGCCATCACGTGACGGCAGTTTGCGGCAATTTGCCAGTGCCGTAACACCTATCTTAGATTTCGCTAATTAAAGGTAAAAGATACCTATCCTTTCTAGTAATACTGTTTAACTGTCTATAGTTAATATATATTCTAAGTTTTCCGTTTTTCTTAGAGATAAACAATACTGGATATCCCGCTAATAACTATAATAGTCTAATATATCCCTTCTATAAGTTTTCTTAGATAAACTCTTTAAGCGCTACTAACTCTATCTTAGTAAGCTTATAGATTAAAAAGAACTTTAGACTAGTTCCTAGTTTTAATTCTATCTTATAGTTCTATACTATATACTCTAACAGCTTTTTACTTTTTAGGCCCTATAGCCTCTTTCTATACTTATAGTATCTTTTTAGTATATAACTTAAGCCTTACTTAGTCTCTTTATACGTTACTTTAACCTAGTACTATACCATCTTAGTCTGTTATTGCATCCTATATTATTATATATCCTTAATATTAACTTAACCTATAACCTAATTAACTCTTAAATTATATTCCTATAATTAAGGCATTTCTAGTATCGCCTTATCCTTTTCTAATAGTAGGATATTAAAAAACATTTTAACTGGTCTTTTTTTAATAGTTAACTAAATAAGTCCTATTTTAAGGTTAATAATGCCTTTTTTATAGGCTATTAGATCTCCTAAAATTGTTATTAACGGGCATAGGTACTTTTTCTATCTATATAGTAACCATATCCTTTTAACTACTGCTAGTAATATATAGTTCCTTATTACTTTACTATTTACTAGCGCTTTAAACTTTTAATCTTACTAACTAACCGTTACGGAGCAAGTACAAGCGATGGTAATATATAGCAAAGTAGATATTATTAAGCCATGTATATAAACTGCGTAATAAAGTCAAGACGTTACGTAAGGAGAGAAGGTAAGGAAACGGGAAGAAAGGGTATATATTGTTAGTTTAGTTGCTTGGTTAATACATATACGGAGTAGAATAGGATTCAAGTAGCAGTCCTAGCAGAACTTAGTAAGATTTAGTGGACTTGGCAGAATATAGCAGAATGCTATTAAATTGCCGTAGATTACCAGCAGATTGCCATTAGATTATTATCTTACAGTTAGTCTCTTCTTACTATATTAATGGAAATAGGTGGAAATAGGTAGAAATAGGTAGACATATATAAGGTGTTACGGAGGCGTCCCGTAACACTAACTCTTAAGTTTAGGTATTATCCTATAACTCCTTTAAGGGTTTAAGGCTCTACTACTAGCTCCTTTTAGTTCTATAGGCCTCTGCTTTTCCTAACTATTAACTACTAATCCTTAACTATACTTAGTCCTTCTACGGCTAATATTTAGTCTATTTTTTATCTTTAATATACTATAGATAAGTATTCTTTAGGCACTCCTACTACTATTATCTATCTAGGCATTTTTTTATAAGGAATCTTCCTAGTTAAAGTATTAAGTCTTCTAGCTCTTAAACTTTTACTAGGTGCTAACTATATATATACTTTACAAGAACTTAACACTAATATTTTATATTACAGAGACTTTTGGAGCTCTTGCTGCACCCAGCCTAAAAAGACCAAACTAACCAAAAGAACCCTGAAAAACACCCTAATAATCCCCTAAGATGCATGCATCATAGGGGAGGCACAGGTGGAACGACGGTGGTACGCAGTCGCGCGCGACCGCCAGACCTATACCCAATAATGGCCCCCCATAATAACAATAAGGACGGGCAAATACTACACTAGAAAGCGGAAATACCCTAATTAAAAAGGCATCTAACAAAATACAAAGCCTATTGGACGCGTCTAGTATCCGGAACTATAGGGGAGTATCTATTAGCCATTACAAACTAATGCAGCTAGTAGAATGGCTCCAGTCTAGCAAACCTTAGGCGCCCCTCTAGTAAACCCTTAATTAAATCCTCTAACAGCTAAACAAAATTAAAGATAAACAAAACCCCCCCCTATAGGCGAACCGCACCTAGGCCGCTATAGCTGCGCTCCTATAGCATAGGGAACCTACCCCCCTAAAAACAATAACTGGGTATATAATCACAATATAACCAAATATAGAAAAGGCAGAGGAACTTAGGGGATAATTAGAAATAGAAGTTCTTACAAAGATTTGTAAGGAGGTCCATAACGCTGTTATAGTCCGACACCTTAGGAGTGGAGACATTAGAGTTACCCTAAAGGACCAATAGGCAAAGGAACGGGCTGTAAGGGTAGGGGACAGGCTAGGAGAGCATATTGGCATAAAAGTGCTTTATAAAGATTACTTAGTTGAAGTCCTATCAGTTCCCATAAGCCTTAGGGTAGAAAGGGGACGCCAGGCGGACAATATAGCAACTATATAGGAGATAGTAAAACAAACGGAACGCCTTATACCAGGACTTGTAATTACCCAAATCTAATGGCTTTAATAGGAAAATACAAACTAAGCATATAATAAGAATAATAAGAGGATATAAGGGGCGCCAAAGACTCGCTAGGGAGACAATAGATGAACATATAGCTCCCTTATTATTAGCGTATATACACCAGGAATGCAAAAACTTTTTATCCAAAAAGGAATAATTATAAATGGCCTTATATATAATATAAGGCTCTATAACCACAGACTACGCCTAGAATGATATTATTGCTATATATAATGGGAATACACCTAATCCATATACACAGCACAGGTATGCTATGGCCACTATACAGGCCCCCATAATATAAGATAATATATAAATTAAGACTAAACAAAATGTGTAAACTATCACCAAAGCATATATAAGGCATAGGAGAGAGAAGACTGCATTAAATATAGAAGACAGAAGAAAAGGGCTTAATAGCTACGGGAATAACTATACGCTAGGTTATATAAATAGAAACAACAGGTAATAAGCTAGGGGGATATAGGTATCTTCCTAGCGTTTTCTACCTTTAATACTGGGGGGCTAAGCTAGCCATCCCAAGCCTTAATGGGCTAAAAGCGACGCCATGTAATATCACCAGACTAAATAGGGACATAAGGGATATATAGGACATAAGGGAGAGGACGCCCAGTAGAAAGACCCCTATAGACAACTATAGCAAGTTTAAGGCCAGGATAATTAAGAATTAGATTTAACGCGGTAAACACAATATACGCAGCTAGCTTATAAGGGGCACATAGCCAACTGGCGAGAATGGGGGAAGAACTAGAGGCAATAATAAACTTAGATTTAGAAAGGCTAGTAAGAACACAAGATATAGAAATAGAAAGCTCTATATAAAATAAGTAGTGGCTAGGGAGTAAATATAGGAGATAGAAGTTCTAAATATTTTAAAGAAAATAGAAACGGAAGAAGTGAGGAGTAAAGGAGAGGCAAAGGACCCCTACCAGGGGTCCGCTACTTAACCATTATATAGTATAACTGCGGCAATACAAACCACCGTCTAGTAAGGCCCCTACTAGACAGTCTAGACCTAGAGAAATACTATATTCTTGCCATATAAGAGCCGTATTATAATACCTATATATAATTAATATACTGCCCCTAAGGATTCTAGCTCCTATATAAACCAAAAGCAGCTATACGCGTATACTTTATAATTAGTAAAAATATCAGCCTTGCCTTATGGTTATAGTAGGCAGTTAACCCAGATATTATAGTTATAACCATCCAGATATATAGGGGACTAGTATAAATTATTAATGTCTATAACCCTAGGGTTAAAGGGGTAGCACAGATAGAGAACATTATATCTATAATAAGCTTGCTAGAAACTAAATATACAGAGTCTATCCTACTAGGAGATATAAACCTCCACCACCTATAGTAGAGGGGCATCCATATTACTGCTAATTAATAGGCAGAGTGCCTACTAAGAGCTATAGATAATGGGGGCCTTAAGCTAGCTACCCCCCTAGGTATAATTATATGGTAATAGGGCACCGCCAAAAGTATAATTAACCTTACAATTATGGACAAAAACCTATACCAGAGACTTAAAAGGTGCTCCCCTAAAGAAAAATAGGCACTTACCTTAAACCATATCCCTATCCAGATACAACTAGATCTAGACATTAAGGCGCAACCAAATAGCAAAAGATACGCAATAAGGAAGCTTAATATAGATAGCTTCCTTAATATAATTAAATAACAACTCTAAGACCTAGAAGAAATCCACCCAATACTAAATAAGTAAGGCTTATTAGCTACCCCTAAGGAAATTAATTAAAGACTAGAAAGGATCCAGGCAGCAATTAAAAGCGGGCTAGAAGAGTACTGCCCAGTTTTAAAACTAGGCCCCTATATATAACACGCATGGTCCGCACAGTGCGCGGCCCTTATAGCCGGCCAACAACAAGCAAGGAGGAAATATATAAGCAGCCACGATTCTAAGGACAAGAGATAATATAAAGATACAAAAAACTAGCTAAAGAATACCCTAAGAAAAGAAGCAAGGAATAACTAGAGATAGTTTATAAACAAACACACTACTAACCCAAGTCTCCCCTATAATAAGGGCCTTTGGACCATAGCGAAATAGGTAAAGAAAAAGGTAAAATACCTAGTAGAAGATCTATACCTATTACCCCTATAAAGAGCAGGCAAACCACAGGCCATAAGCAATAATAATAAGAAGGCAAAGATCCTTATAGAAAGATTTTTCCCTTAACCAGCTTTAGCAGACCTTAGCGACATCACCAATAAAACACCAGTGACTTACCTAAGGGTTAACAGCAACATAATAACTAAAGAAATGGCTAGAACTATTAGCCGCCTTTTAAATAACACAGTACTAGGACCAAATAGGATCCTAAACAAAGCCCTAAAGACCTATGGACTACTTATAGCACCTTAGCTTACAAATGTAGCTAGAGTATACTTTACAATAGGCTACTACCTACAACTCAGAAGATCTATAATAATGGTCGTCTTATAAAAAGAAGGTAAAGTAGACTACTTAATCCCAGGAAGCTACCGCCCTATTACCTTAAAAAACACCCTAAGCAAGATCTTAGAAAAGGTTATAGCAGACCATATAGTAGATATAGTAGAGGAACACGCCCTATTACCACAAAGCCAAATAGGGGCAAGAAAGAATCGCTTAACGCTATTAGCACTTATACTACTCACTACTACCATTAAAACTGCATAGGCTATGCAAAAGGACTTCATAGTATTAATACTTAGCTTAGATATTAGCGGCGCCTACAATAATATACCCCATAAGCGTCTCCTATACATCCTTAGGGCAAAGGGCTTCCTAAAATAGATTATTTAGTTTGTTTAAGGATTTATAGGCTAGAAAGAAATATTACTGGTCTTTAGCGGATACCAGAGCCCCCCTATTACAGTTATAATAGGAATACCACAAGGATTACCTCTATCGCCTATACTCTTCCTCTTCTTTATAAGCAACCTACTTAACACCTTTAAGGAAGGGGCGACCTAGGGGATAGGCTTTATTAATAATATAAACCTAATTACATATAGGCCAACAGCCGCAGAGAACTGTAGGACACTAGAGAAAGCCTATAATACCTATATAAAATAGGCAAGACAATATAGAGTCCAATTCTTACCAGAGAAATACCAGCTAATCCATTTTATAAGAAAACATAACCAATCTGCAGATCTTTAGCATATAATCTATATTTAAGGCTTTAGGGGTTAACTAGTTTAAGGCCTAAGGGTATTAGGAGTGTAGGTAGACAGTAAGCTTTAGTAGAGCGTATATACGGCATAAGCGGCCCATAAGGGCCAAGTATAGTATATTGCTATATCCAGGATTGTTAATTTTATATAGGGTCTATGCTTCTAGAGGTCATGCCTACTATACATAGCAGTTATCCAGCTAACCATGACGTATGGATCTAGCATTTAGGCCACTAGAGAAACCAAAAAAGGCCCCCCTAAATTACTCCTTAAACCACTCTAAAAGGTCTAAATAGCCTACCTTAGGAGTATAATAGGCAGGTATAAGCGAACGGCCACAGCACTACTTAAGAAGGAAGCTAATATTCCCCCCCTATAACTATATATTAAAGCCAATATAATGCAAAGGGTGTAAAAGAAATGCAACTCTAACGTTATAAAGTATATCAAAACACGCCTAAACAAACTATAAAGGGACCCTAGGGTGCCCTATAGGAGAAGGAACCAATAACCCTAAAGTAAAAAAGATATATTAGGAAAACAGGTAGAGAAAGTAGAAGAAAAATAGTACAGCGCTAGGGCCCAGGCCTATATAGAGGAGGAAGGGAGACGCGCAAGAGGCCAGTAAAGACAACAGCAAAAAAAAGAAAGGAGCTAAAGTAGAGCATAAAAGAGTACTAAAAAACCATCTACCGTAATATAATACTAGTTAGACCAACGCTGGAGAAATAAATAGGAGTTAAAGGTATAGAGGTAGACTTAGGTAAGGGGAACCTAAGCCGTAGCATAGGTAACGCTATAGGGGGTAAATACCTAAGGGCTCTAAGAGGGCCTAATAAAGGCAGAAAATACAATAGCAACACTCTTAAGGATAGGAATAATAGGACTAAAAGATTAGCTTCACTAGGTGGGTGTCCCAGTAGGTAGCTTAAGGTGTAAATATGGCTAGCCAAAACAGACACCAAAATACGTAATACTATTATGCCCCTTACGCACCAGCTAAGAAGCAATACTCTTAGCAGCTAGTATAGAAAACTATAATACACTGCTCTTAATATAGAAAGGCCTTAAGGCGGCTACCTGGTGGCTTATTAGCCAAAATATGCTAGACTAGTTCCGGGTTATAAAGGAAATAGCAATAGAAGGCAAAGGGGCGAGTAATAGGCGCCCCCTAATAACTCTACAGGAGTAGAGTACAGTGTATAATACTAGCGCGTCTATAGGTTTGTTATAGCAGCAGTAGTTCCTAAAAAGGTTAAAAAGTAAGGTAGTAGAGCACTACTGGTAACTCGCAGGCGACTTATAAGTAAGCCCTAAAAGGCGGGGAGACGGATCATAGGGTTTTCTCAAATAGAGTTTTCTCCCCATATGTATATAAGAAGTAGTCCGCGTGGGCCTAACAGGGATCCAAATCGGACGTTAAGCAATGAATAATATAATATATATATACTTTACATTCCTATACTACTTTTTATCTATAGTCTAATATATTCTTATTAGATACCTATAATACTTATCCTTAGGTGTCCTATATATATTATATATATTATCTATATATACAATCTAAGCTAATATGTAATACGGTAGGTGCTTTAGGTTAACTCTTGGTTTATCTTTATCCTTAAGTTTAAACCTCTCTTATATTAATTTAAATGTTACTATGTTATTTACTAGTACCAATACTTATATTATCTCTCTCTAGTCTATAGCCTATTTCTCTAGGTTCTTTAATATTATCATTAATGCTCCTTTAATATAACTTATCTATTTTTCTAATATTGGCTAGTTTAGTATAACTTTCTTATCTAGCTATATATAGAAGTCTTCCCACTTATTATTTCTTTACTACTAATACTACTTTTAGTAAAGCTCTATAAGTATATACAATCTATCTATAAGGAAGTATCTCTTTATTGCTATATTATTATAACCTTTAGTATATCTTTCTATAAATCTAGTTAGAATCCCTATATTCTCTTTTTATTCTAGTTTATTTAACTACTTAGCTCTTAGTGTTTATACCCTTGGCCTATTTATAACTTTTTATATAAGTGCTCTGTCCCTTATACGTCCTAATATAGCTAATCCCTAGTCTAGCTTCTATTCTTACTCTATAATAATTTATTGCCTAAACTTATCTATACTTTCTTTTAGCTTCCTTCTTCTAAAAGAATCCTTAAAGTTATCTTGCTTCTTAATTACTATATTAACCTTTTAACCTTTAGGCTAAATACCGCGTTTACTTAGAACTGCTGTTACTGTGGACCTTATTTATTCTTTAAAATCTTAGCTCTTAGGGAATCTTTATCCTATACTTATTTATTTATCTTTAAACCAAGCTACTGCCCTTTCCTATTGGTTTTCGTCTATTATGGGTTCTTAGGTATATCTTATCTTATCTTAAGAATCTTAACTATCTCTTATCTTGTCTTAAAAATCTTAACTATCTCTTATCTTGTCTTAAAAATCTTAAGCTTATGGCCTTTTGTCTTTATTAAGTAGTAAGCTAGCACTAGTAGTTGTCTGCTTGCTTAATTGTCTTTAGATATTACTCCTTCTATCTTATAAAGTGATAGATGCTATATCTAACGGTATTATAATACCTATTACTAAACCGCGTTCTATAGTGGTCTTAGTCTCTACTTCTATTGCGTTATTAAGGTTTAAGCGCCCCTAGCTAGCCTCTTTTTCTTTCTTATTACTATTAATTAATAAGTACTCTAACTCCATTATTATAGTTACTAATTTTTATCTATATATTACTATAATATCTTAATCCAGTTTATAGAGTTAATCTTATTCTTTATCTAACTCTCTAGTTCCTTTAAGTCCTTATAACTCTAGCTCTTACGGCTAATAGCTTACGCTATACTTAGCATCCTTATAAATTTAGTATATGTTATTATAACAAAACGTAAAACGTTTAATAGAGCATTCCTTAGTACCTTATAACCTCCTTATTACTAGTCCTAGTTCTCCTTACTTAGTTCCTTTTACTACATAGTTACTATAACTACTTTTATAGTCTCTGGCATAGTAACCTTATTTTATATAATTTATATAAGCTCCTAATTTAAACCAATCTTCTTATTATAGAGTCCGCCTAAACGTCTTCTGTTAATAAGATCCCTAGTTTAGCCTTTGCTCCTTAGTCCTACAATTACTTAATTTTTAACCTCTAGGTTTCTATAGTTTCTTATTTTATCTCTTAGATTCTTTAATACCGCTTAAGTCTATTAGCTCTGGCCTACTATTCTATAGTTTATAACTCTATATCTATTAATATATACTCTACGCCTTATATAACTATAGAACTCTATCTTACCCTTTCTTAGCTTATTCCCTCTAATAGATCCTATTATTAATCTTAATTAACTAATCTATTAACTCTCTTAGAGTTTTTGTATCTTTTATTAGAATAATTACGTCCTAGACTTTAGCCTTAAGTCCCTATTTATACTATACTATAAGCACCTTATTATTCTACTTAACCTATATTATAAGTGTCTAAAACTGCGTTATATACTTAATTGCTAAAGTATATTATACTAGATTCTAAAGTTTCCGTTCTACTATAGTTATTACTTCTAGGTCACTAAATATCTGTATTAGTCTCTCTATAAACCTATTCCAATTAATAAATATAAACTGTACTTCTTAGTTAGTAGTTATTATTCTATTAGTTTAGATCTTAGTAAGGTAAGATTTAAACCACTTAAGTGCTCTTTTAGTTAAGAACAATCCTATATACGCTACTTGGTCCATAGGTATTACCAACTTTGCTCCTTCCTATATAACCTTAAAGTATATTTGCGTAAGGAATCCTTTAAGCTTTAACTTCTTCCCTAAGAATTATTTAATTAAGGGTAACTTAACCTTAGCTACTCCAATTCTATTAATTCTATCTTTAAGTATTTAATTATTATCTGTTAATTAATTAACCATTTTTTATAACTAACCTACCGTGACAAGCTGTAAATCTATATCCCTTATACTGGTGTCTCCTTCTAACCCTAAGGTTATAGCTGCCGTAGATGGCGTCGTAACTAGTGCTTTTAGTGGCATATTATTTGACTTTATTAATACTATAACTAGGTAGTAAATATATAACAAAGCCTTGTAGGAAATACCACGGTAAACTCGCTAATAGGCTAGGTATGTAGGTAAATAGGAAGTTAATAAAATAACAAGTACAAATAATAACTGGTGGAGTAGTTACTTAATAGATTAACTCCAATTATATTCTAAGATTTACTATAAGGAAAGGAACTATCTAGGTAGGGACTATAGGTCCTTAAATACATATCCATACTCCTAAAAAACTCTCTTTATACATAAGATACGCCATATACACGTTATATATATGTCCCGTCCGTACACCTTATATACTTTATACAACATTATATAACCTTAGTTATCACTCCTTGTTATATAGTTCCATGGGTTCCATCCTAGACCATGCCCTTATTAACTAACTAGCTTCTTTTAACTCTTCTCCAAGTAGTTATAACATTGTACTTAAAGCGTCCGTAACATACATGGCCTATTAAATATTAGGTTATAACTTAGCAAGTAGCTGGTAAAGTTATATAGCGTTATCCTATGGGTCTAAGTAGGGTATATTATCTTCTAGCTCTTTTAAGTAGTTTATAAACTAGACTACACTCTAGCCTTCTTACTATTTAGCGTTATAGTATTACTAGTTATAATCTATCCCTTAATTAGTAGGGTTTTAGATCTAATTAACTAACCAGGACTTAAGTTCGCTAAATTTAAAGGGTGTGGTAAGTTTCTTCTTATAGTATGTCTATAAACTCTTAACAGTGCCATATAGGCAGGTAGAAGTAATTAGTGTCTAATTATACTTATTAGAGTAACATTTTAGGTCCAGCTAAAACTTAGTTTTATATTAATGGATAAAATAATTATAGTTCTAGAGACTATTACTATTATACTTATTAGGTTCCTTTATACAGAATTTAGGTTTTTTTAATATTATAGCATAGTATAATATTACCCCTTTAAGTCCACTTTATGTTTAGGGTGTCTATACTTCTCCTAATTGTCCTTATAATTATCCTTAGTAGTTTTAATATACTTATCTTAATCATATCTCTAACTCCTTTATTTTTTTATAGGGTCTTATATAGCAACCGCTCTAATAACTCCCTAGCGGTAATTATTCTTAAGGGTCTTAGAAGGTTAGATAGACTAGCTATAGCTTCCTAGTCTACTCCTTTATAAGTAGAGGGGATGCGCTCCTCTAGGGAGACTCTGTCACTCTCTTATAGTAAGGGCGTTATTTTGGGGGGTAAGGAGGTATATCCCGTTATTATTAATTAATAGCCATATATTCCTTCTATAAAGGATTGTAAGTAATTAGAATTATAAGAGGCTAGTTTAACTAGAATATATAATTATCTAATTAATCGTATAGAATAAGAGTTATAGATAAGTAGAAGGTAAGTTAAAGGTAGAATAAACTTTATATATTAAAGGACAAGTGCTTTCTAACCTCTTCTATTTAGAGACTAATCACTAGTTCTTCTCTAGAGGAGAACTAGCTCCCTTTATAACCCTTCTAAGATACTAATAAAACCCTTTACCCCTTATCTGTCTAACTATATCTCCTCTGGGACATTAGTAGGACATTAGTAAAACCTTTATCTATCTTATCTAATATATACCTTTTAGGAGCGCCCGTTACAAAAAGCTATATAAGAGGTAATACTATATAAAAAATAGCCTAAATTTCTACTTTATAATATATTTTAGTATAATTAGAAGTTTCTTTAAATTTTAGTGATTTTAATAAATCTAATATGGCCTTAATTGGGGTTATATTGGTAAAGATAAAAATAATTGAAATTTTAATAATTTCTATGCAAGCGATCGTTACGCGAGGGCGATTGTCACGCGCTTAAACCCAGTATATAATTAATAAACTTTAGGAAAGGATATAAAATACTAGTGTTAAGTTATTTTAATATCCGCAACCTCCGCAATGCGGATATTGTTGGAGCGCGTAATAAACGTTGTAAATGTGGCTCAGACGTGATTCTGTTATCTCAGTAAGCGACTCAGCCGGCAATCAAGACAGTAAATCTCGCTAGTACTTAACTAGTATAGCTTTACCAGACCCTTGCTAGTATGATTGAATTAGGGTTAGTTAACAAAGCTGTCTGGATTGCCGTCTAAGGGCCTTTAGTGCGAAAATATATGAGGGTCGACTCAAGACTAGTATCTCTCTCCTACCTTTTCTAATGCCCTGCTTTTACCCTAAATAAAATATTTTTAAAAATCTAATCGATTATATAACTAAAGCTACTTTTTAAGAATATTTATATAAAAACCCTATAGTATAAAAGTAAGTTGTTAAAATTACAGGTAGAAAAACATAAAGTGACTTTTTTGGGTCGACTTGTGAGATTTAAAGCAACGAGTTTGGATAAAGTGCGACCGACTGCCTATATCTAATATCCCATATAATATAGCTACAACGTCGTTATTTATTGCAATAGATAGAGAAGCTAAAGAGCTCCTACCTTATAGTATTTTTATAATAACTTAACGTTATAAAAGGGTCGAGGTACGGCAGTAAAAAAGGTAATTTTGGTATATTTTTAATAAAATGCGACCGACTGCCCATATCTAATATTTTATATAATATAGCCACGACATTGTTATTTAGTGTAATAGATAGAGAAGCTAAAGAGCTTCTACCTTATAGTATTTTTATAATAACTAGACGTTATAAAAGGGTTAAGATACGGCAGTGAAAAAGGTGATTTTGACGCTGTATTTCCAGAGCCTCGCCTAGG
>Ga0307507_10003780_pt1 | contig 28383 bp, 6 predicted proteins | sample 7_EM_MG_FD_207223 | JGI IMG/M metagenome (GOLD analysis project Ga0307507, IMG submission 207223) | Populus trichocarpa ectomycorrhiza microbial communities from riparian zone in the Pacific Northwest, United States - 7_EM | ecosystem: Host-associated > Plants > Roots > Unclassified | place...
TTATCTCTTTTTATTCTCTATTAGTTAGTTTAACTTATAGAAGCTAGTAGATCTAATAATAATACCTTCTTACTTTACGCCTTATAAGAAGTTCTTTACTTTAAGTAGTATAATATCTACTACTCTATCTTCCTAATTATATTTTAGGCGTTAATTCTCTAAGTATATTTATAGTTATTTTGTTGCGCGGGAAACTGCATCAGGAAATGGAGGCTTCCTTTACGGGCAAGGCGCCCTCGCTTGTTAACCCCGGCCAAGCCAAGACTGCCCCTCGACCTCAACTATAAAAGGCCATTTCTCTTGCTGCTTTTCCTCTTATCCTCCATCTTTCCTTTCTCCCAACGCTGCGCCTCCTCCTCTTCTTGCTGCTAGTCCCTGGTATAGTCGCATTGAGGCATTTCTGCCGTCCCCTTAGCGTTAATATATATGCAAGTCCAGCCCGCTTATTGCTTCATTCCCCTATGTCTTAGACTAACAATTAATATAGTTAACTGCGGCCTTTCTGATGGGCGAGTCTCCATTCTATAGTAATATATGGATGGTTTTAGCCTTCTCTCCTAATTCCCGCCTCTGGAGCCGATGGCTTTAATTTTTGTCAAGCTCTTTTAGCGCCGCCACTGTCCGCTAAGCGCGTCTATATTCTCACAATTTTATTCTCTCTCTTACACACACCCTCTCTCCTTTTGCCTTCCAGATGACGCTGGTCCGCAACCGTCCCATAGGAAGGGGGTTAGGGGAATTCTGTAGTTACCAGCCACGTTAGCACTATTGTTTTATTTAACTTTGCCGCATATCTCCTTCTAAGGTAGAGAGGGATAGGCGTGCCATATTGCCCCCCTTAAGGGCTTAAGCGAGCTTATGTTGTACTTGTTTTAGCTAACCTACGCGCTGTTTTCTTACTTGGGATATGCTGTTAGTTGGATGGCCCGCTTTAGCGTTTACTAATAGCTGAAGCCACCTGTATTACAACTGGTATGCCTGCTAGGCTACCCAGCGGAAAAGCAGCTAGATGTTGCCGATTTAAGCAACCACCCCGTATGGGGCTGTGTTAGGCATTATTTAAATAGATATTATATGGAGCGTTGCCTAGGTGGCCATATATACCTGCCTAGTAGTATAGTTGTATTACCATGGATGTTTCGGAGACGCCGTTTAATCTACTAGTTTAGGGCTAAGGGGCTATTAGCTCTACCTAACTACTTAGCGGTAGAGTGGTAAAGGAAATGATCTGGCCTTCTAAGCTATAGGGCTATAGTGGGAACCACCTAGATTAAAATTAGAAGGTTGTAGCTTTTAGGCGCATAATAGATTAGCGGCACTGCGGTATAACTGTGAAGGAATCTCTAACACCAGCTAGCCATGTTAGGAGGGCGAGCATTATATAGCACCTTGTGTAGTACCCTATGCAGTCCTTTACCTAGCGCATTTATGTATCTGCATATAATTACCGTGCGAGCAGCAAGCGTATCCGTTACTAGGCTGTTAGCATTGGAGAGCCCCGCCCACCACTAATAAGGACACTGCCTCCTTCTATTATAGATAGCTCGCAACACGTACGCATGAGCGGGGCTTCACATCCTATTAATATAAGCGGCGCAAAAGATTAGCTGGGTTGGCATTATTAAGAAGTAAATAGATATGTTAGCACTGCCCTTTACCAAAAAACAAGAGTAGAGAATTTAAGCCACCAACCTCCTAATAAGGGGCTAGATGTGATGGCTGTGTTAGAGCTAAATATGCCAGCTTAGATGGGCGGATATGGTTCAATTGTAATTTGCTAAGGGTGTTAATTAGGCGCCAGAATTTAAGCCCTTGCAAACCTTACTCTACGAATGGAAATTGACCCCGGTATATGCTGGAGGCGCACGTATTAGATGCTTTGATTTAATAAGAGGCCTGGATAAGGGGTAAGGGCTAGGGGGCGATAGGTAAGAGTTAGCGGCAAAGAGAGAACTAATGTGCACTTAAAAAGACCTTTAATCCCCCCTTAAAGCTTTTAAAAGCCATAAAGCAATGGCAACTTTAATAATAATAATGTTGGCATTATCTTAATCTTTATTTTGTATCCCTTATGAAATTTTGCTTGATAAGAACAATTTCTATACTAATCCCCCTAGAAGATTAACAGCTTTATCTTAGTACTATGCAATTACAGCCCCTAAGAAGAGCGCGAGCAGCAAACCTAAAAAAAGAAATAGAGGAGTACCTCTTTTCCCCCTAAAAAGCTAAGAAGCATTGGAAGCTTGGGCGCTTAATAGCATGTTATTCTACTTAGGGCCTTAATTTAGAGATTCCATCTAATAAAGCGCCTGTAGACCCTATATATGATTATAAGAAAGCTTATAATAAGTATTATAAGAATGATAAGGATGATGAGGACAACAAGGAAGATTTTTATAGGGATAGAAATGATAGTCAAGTCTCTAGGGGAAGTAGTTAAGGTAATTATCCTAACAATTACCCTACTACTCTCCCTCTTTCCCCGGCAGTTCTAAATATATAGTTTTAATGGCTAGTAGCAAATCTAATAGTTATTAAAGATGATATAGCCGATCTAGACTTGGAAGCTAAGGGCGACGAAGCTAGTAACGCTAATAACGAAGCTAATAAAGTTAATGAAGCTAGTAAAGCCGATAACCGACTAATGCCTTATAAATTGGGTATATGCTTCCCCCTTTAATCTATAATAGCCTTGTCTAATAATTAGTAGATGATGGGAATAACGGCAGTAATAAGGACAATAAAGACAATAAGGAGCTACCTTTGTTAGAAGCGCTAGAAGAGGAGGTACGCGCACCTATATATAATTGTACCACACCCTTGATGCTAGACGGCAATTAAACGGATAATTTAGCTAAGGGGCGTTACATCGGAACTACTCTATAGTTTAGGTAAAAGCTTAGGATATCAGTGGCTGCTAGTTAAGAGTCTTTAAGAGCCAAGAAGTTAAAGAAGCGGAGGTCTAATTAGCTTGATTAACTAGATAGTATTGATTATATCTCTAATACTTCTGTTAGTGAGAGCGGCGAGAGCGTATGACCTAGGAAGTAAAGAAGGTTACCTATTTCCTAGAGAACTACGCCTTCTGGCTCTCCTACCCTTGGCCTTAACGACGGTAATGGTATTAAGGAGCGAGCGGTCTCTGCTGCGTAGCCTACTAGCTCCTCCCCCTGGCACTATATATCTCCTTGTAATACTAGACCACTAGAAGATGGGGCTAATAATAGTTATAATTATATTCTAGACGGTCTTGTCAACGGCTTAGTTAAAGAAAGCGATAATAAGGACAGCGAGAATATTATAAATAAAGGCAAGGCCAAGAACTACAGTGACGGAAGTAATAATAGTGATAATACGGATAATAACGACTCTGGGGATAGTAATAGCAGTAATAGCGACAAGGGTAATAAGGCCTATGGGTGTATAGGGTGACGAGAATTGCCAACCCCTATTACTAGTTAATTAAGGACAAAGTGTGCTGTGAAGTATTATCTCTAGCGATCTTACTATTCCCCTTTAATTTTATCCACGTATGCGTCTAACTAAAGCATTGCGCTTACTAGCAATTATCGTAAGCGGGTTATATCCCCTATATATAATCACCTTTACACCTAAAAACCGCTGCTAAGCCCCGTCTCTGGCTCTAATAAAGCAATATTAGGAGCCGCCTTAAATGCTAATTCGGAAGAAATTTTAATCTAAGCAGCTTTTAGGCGCTAGAAAGATGGGTTGTGTATACTAGATATCCTTTCTTAACAATTCCCTTTACCTTTTAACTTGGTTAAGTAGCCCTAGGGGCTAAAGCCCTAAGGGCCAAAGTCTAGAATAAAATTCACTAAAAAGGAAGACGCGCTAATTATTAAATTAAAGGAGGGATATAATCTTTTATAGAAATGGATTAAAGACCGCTTTCTAGAGAGAAGTCTCAGATTACTATAGGCGTATTATTATTTGAAATTAAAGGCCCAGCCTACTATATAGAAGAAAAGGGGCCGGCCTACTAGGCGGAAGAGATAGTAATAGTAGTACCCTTCTTTTGGCTTGGAGGTATATTTCTTATTATATATTCCGTTTCTGGCTTAATCTATTTATAGCGCACTTCTTTTAGCTTAGAGGTCTATTTCCTATTATATATTCCATTTCTGGCTTAATCTATTTATGGCGCATTTCCTGTTACATAAGGGCTGTATAAAAAGGTCCGTAAGAGCATTACTTTTTTAAGGGCGGTGAGCAAGAGCCACTTATTACCACTTATAACGCTATAAATAATAGAGAATATAAGGCTGAAACTACGTTTATGACTTTGCCAGCTAATTTAAATTACGTAATATAGCTCAAACTAAGCGGCAGTCCGAATAATATAAAGTTGGGCGTTAATAATTAATTAACTTATGTATATAACGTAAAGGCGTATAAACTGGCTGCAGTTAATTTGCCTTATAAATAAAAATAAGCCACAAGAATCCAATCCTTATAAGATATTTTAGTTAGTAGAGGGGCTATATATATCTAGTAACTCCAATATATAGCTAAAATGCGTGTTATAGTAGACGCCTTACCCGTTCTACTCTTTGGCTGGTGGCCTAATTATATATATAATGTTCTGCGCTAGAAAGCTTTAATAGTAAGGTAGGGTAAATCCGGCCATAGCTTAGCCCGCTTGGTAATTCTTTCAAATAAGCCTTTCTATTGGGCATTAACAACTAAGCAGCCATAAACCTATTAACTGTAGTAATACCTCTATTTTCCCTTATAAATTTCCTTTAACCCTACGTTGCTAACTATTTGTAGCGCAGTTCTGTAAAGCTGCTCTTTGTTTAAGCCTATAATCTATCTCTTTTTATGTTTCTTATGTTCTGCCCCTTATAGTTATCCAGAAATTCTATTCTCGCCATTAAGGTAAATATTAGCTTAGCTATTCTACCTTGCGTAGTATATGCCTAATTACTTACGTCTTCTATAATAGTTGTGCTTTAATGCGTATATACTTTACGGCCTTTTATTCTAAAATAAGTTCCTAAATCAGCCGCTATTCCTCCTTAGACAACTATCCGTAATTAAAAACGCTTTATAAAAGACAATATCTACCTAATATTTTATGTCTATAGAATACCTCTCCTTTATAACCACTAGTCCCGCCGACTTGCGCGGTTGCACTTCTAGCTATATAGATTATGTCCGCTAAGGCCAGGGATAAGGCGCTTAGTGGGGAATAGGAGGCGATTGGAGGTCATATATTTAAGATAATGGAGGACATAACTATGACATTTAAAGGCGGATTATGCAATATTATAGACGGCAAAGGGAAGCTGGTTGAAAATTTAGGTATAGAAGATAGATAAGTAATAAGAGAGGTTCTTACTGGGTATAAATATTATATAATAAGGGCACAGATTAAGTTAGAGAAGAGGTAGTGCTAAGCGGTAACCCAAAGCAATATATACCATTTATTTATGGATAAGAGTTAATTTTTTTAAAACTCTGGAGTATCTAGGTCCCCTAAACTAAATAAATTAAAGATGCTCTATCTATCCCTATAACCAATCCTAAGAACAAGTAGAGCGTCCTTATTTCGCTTTTTTGGCATATATATAGATAGGCAATTTGTGACCACTAGTCCTCCTTTCTCCTTTTCCTCTCTCTATAAATTGCTCGTCCTTATCCCGGTGCGAAATGGCTTGGGGAGGTTTTCAATTATATAGCGCCTTATAAATAAGAAAGAAAAGTACTGGCCCTATCCTAGCAATATTGGATTTCCTATTTAATGTTAGCTATAGATGCGACATCTTATTAAAGGTTATTTTATATACTTAGAGTTTGCTATGATTCCAACTAGGAACGCTTTAATAATAGTTCATCTATAACTTAACGATATACTAGTATAATAGCGCTTAGAGGACTCTTAGAAGAGGCGTCTATCTTAAATAAGTATTAATATATTGAATTTAGGGAACAAGGTGTCCAACTGTTAGTTTTAGGATTGTTGGATAAGATTGTACTTTCCTTTTACAATAAATCTTGCTTTAAGATATATAAGTAACTAATTAACGAGCACCTAAGACTTGTATATTGAGCGTTCTATAAGCGTCCTAAGGGATTAGAGCTTTAGAATGCCTCTCTAATAACTAAGAGTTTTAGGCTAACCCTAGTGATAGTTAATACTAAGCACCAATTATATAACTAATTAATTATTGCGTACCTAAGCCTGGGCCTTAGGCTCTAGTCGACTGAGCTTCTCCGTTAGGTCTAGCTTATTAATTTAGCAACGCTGCTGTAATCAGTTATACTCTCTCCTTAAATAGGGAATAGAGGTTTATATACCTTTATCTTACTTACGTTTCGCAGGTTGGAGCTTAAGATGTGCTAATCCAGTCAGTATAATGTTATATGTGAAAGAAGGGTTCGTACTTTAAGGAAATAAGGCTTATATAAAACTAAGGTAACTACGGCTGCTAGTAAAGCCCTATTCTGTGGCTGTTAACTTAAGGAACTTTTTGGCTGTAGGCCTTAAGTTTAGATAATATGGTTCGTAGTTTTTAAGGTAAGTAAAGTACTCCATGACAATATTAAAGCTTATTTTGGCATATTCCGTTAGTGGGATAACTAATACTATAGCAAGAAAGACGTGATCGTTTGCATCCTGAATATCTATATATACGCGATAGGCTTGGGCCTTCCGCTATTTTATTGCATTTTGGCCGCTAGGCTCCTTAATAGGCTTGCCCTAAATAAAGTTAAGATGGGAGTTTTTTAAGAGTGCTTAATTGCCACGCATTATACCATTTATTTTTAATTGCTTAACTTTCTTATCGATCTTAATAAGGAATCTATTGATTTCCGTATTAGAACTTAGTAGGGTTAACCAACCCGCCTTAAAAGTTGTATACTAGTCCATTGGCTAGTGACCCTCTTTATACAATAGAGTAAAATTTAAGAAAGTAAAATGCAATATTAAATGAAGTAAGATGGGTATTGGTGAAATGTAGTTTTATATAGATTTAGGTTCCAATTTTAGCGCCTATATATTATAACGTGTTATACAGGGATTGGTTCAGCTAATAGGCATATAAGGAAGATCTTAACTGTTAGGGCATAGCTGTATAGAATGTCTAGGGACTGTCTCGTCTTATTACAGCCTATATTTCATTTTATTTTACTCCATTTTATCTCGTTTTAGCTAAGTTTTAGGCTTTGATATACCTTTAAGCAACCAGAAGCCGATTTTGCAAGTGACTATATAATTTAGAGCTATTGTATCTGCCCTCTTTTATATTGCATAAGGGAAAACAGGATAGTTATAGATGGAATAGAGCAAGATGTGGAATTGTAATAAAATGGAGTAGAATAGAGTGAAATGGAGTGAAATAGAATAAGCTAAAGTGAGGCAGTTTAAGTACTAATTGGTATCTATTCTTCCTCCGCCTCTAGTACTTCTTTATATCCTTTAAAACCGTCCACCTAGCTTCTGTGTATTGATTAGAACAATTATATCTTTTTTAACTATGCCCTTAGTAATTAGAACTTATAACACCTTACCTAACTTGCTAGTATATATTTACTTCGGTTAAAAGAGTAATCAGCTTGTTTGGTACCAACCTTCTTTTATAATATTATAGAATCTAAGCCGCGGTCCGCGGTATAAGCCACCTATTAAAGTCCTAATGGGGTCCTAATTATATCCCTTCCCGCATTGTTTCTAGTTCAAATAATATTAGATAGCTATAAGCCTCTACTGTATATATAACTGCGTATCTATCGCATCTCCTTCTATGTCGCTTTAGTGCCGGAACTAAGATACCAAATATAAGCCATGGCTCTGTTTCTGCAGTTATGGCGGGATTATACACCTTTACTTAGTTAAGTTCTGTGCTACGTTAGAAGTGATATTGATATAGCGTCTCCTAGGATAAATAGGGGAAGTATTTATATGGCATAAAGCGGGTTCTAGTGAACATTTATAGCATAGTAGCAGCTTAGGTCCTATTAAAGGGTATAAAAAAAGGCGGATCTTTTAAAGAAATGATACTATCTATACTTAGCTCCTTACTCTAATTTTCCTCTAGAGACTAGTACTATTGATCTTTTCTAACTACCTCTCTAATTTTATACTTTGAATTAGCTCTACCTTTTAGGCAATATGCAGACTATATTAAAGACCCTAAATACTCCTCTAGGCAGCCCTACTCTATTACTAGCTTAGCAGCCCCTTACTCTTTAGTATGCTTTGTAATTCCTAAAGCTGTTAAAGGTAGCTGTAGTAATAAATATATTGTCTACCTCTACCTCTACCCTAGAAGGCCTAGTTGTTAAGCTACTAGCCCTAGAAGACCCTAAAACTAAAGCGATATCGCAAGCCTCTAGGTTGGAGTACAAGATGGTAAATAAAGTGTATATCTTTATAGTCGTGTATGTATAGTCCTACTGACACTATTTCTTTATAGTTGGGATGAGAAAGCTTATTAGTACAAGATTGCTAAACTAATGGCCCTAATAGGAGAGGTTAATAAACTAGACTAATATATGTTTGTTAATTATATTTAAATTAGTAGGCATAATACTCTTTATAAGTGTCTTTGATTACTAAAGATAAATTATAGATAAGAAAACCAAAGACTCTATGTTTTATGTTGATGTTAAGTTTAAGGGGTTGCGAGACGTTCTAAGGAAGGTTCTTAAAGATATTTATAGGATCTGCCTAAGAGAGGACAAGCCTTTGGTGTGGAAAATCTCCGCTATTAAAACTTACCGGCTTATACTGTGTATAGGTTGAACAGAACCTCCTATATAATTTTCTCCCGGAACTAGAATTATATTAAAGTAGTATAAATATTAACTTTAAGAACGAAGTATATTTGAAATATTTAGACCTCTTAATTAGCTTTATTGAAATTACCTACGCGTCTATGACTGAACGCCTCGAACCCCTTTTTAAGAATTGTGAAATTATATATAATCTACTCTGGGCTCTCTTTAAGCCGAACTTAGAGGTCTATACTACCTATTCTAGTACCGGCAAACCGAGATGCGTTAAGTTTAATTATGGTGAGAAAAAAACAAGATTAAGCGGAACCAAGTACTTCTATCTGGACTATCACTACTTTGATTTCGATGGGAAAGTGTTTGGGGAAGCCGCCCTTGGGCTTACTATTAAGAAGTTTTATGGAACGAAATGGATAGACCTCCTTTAGGCATTTTCTCTGGAGTACTACTGGAAATCGAGCGAGATTAGAGCATGGCTGATTAGATATAGTCGAATTTTTAATAACTTAAAAGGTGTCCACTACCGCTAGTACCAAGGGACTGCCTTCTATAAGGATAAAGACGGCAATAAGATTAAAGTCTCTGTTAAGAGCCAAATTATAGTTAATACGGTGTATTTTTGGTAAATTAACCCTAATTACGCTAGACTATAAATTGATAAGTTACTGGGAACACTGGACTTGTTAAATATCTTTAATTTTATAGGGGGCTTAATTAAAAGGAAAGACTAAATTAAGAGGACAGATATAGATCTAACTAAAATAAAGGATTAAGATTTCCTAATTAGCAGCCCAACTGTGCTAGGTTTTAGTCTTAGTGATAAGCTCTAGCGTGTGTTATCTTTACTTATACGTAAGCGGCATTTGCTAACGCATTATAGTTAAGTTCGCAGTTGCTAATATTAGCAACATTATATGGAACCCTTCTTTTTTTAATAACCTTAGGATTCCTACTTAGTAGAAGGAGGTTATTTAAGCTTTTAATAAAACCTATTTATCTTAGGACTCTCACCCTACCTTAGATAATTTTGTATTGGGTAAAGGACGCGGACTCGTTACCCTCCTATAGTATATTACCATGCCTCTATTATAAAATAGTAGTTATACTATTACCTTACTAAGATAACTAAATTAGCGGGCTATTTGGTGTTAGTAAGACCTTAATAGTAGAGGCGATGTTAGAATACCTTATAAGACTACTTTACGTTGTATGTCTCTATTCCCTTATAATTGCAGTTCTTTCTAACCGAGTAGATTTTTGCTGGAGAATTAGGCACGACCGCGGATATACTTAAGGAGAAGCTTTCTCTTATCTTTAAGATAGTAACCTACTGGAAAGCCACTCTACTCCTTAATAAGGCGGACGTGTTTGTAGAACAGCGTGCTACCAACAATGTCCATTATAATGCCCTTATTTGTGTATTCTTGCGTAAGCTTAAATACTATGAAGGAATCTTATTTCTTATAACTAACTGGGTAAAGATGATTAATAAAGCTATTGCAAGTAGAATACACCTTGCGCTCCAGTACGGCACAATTAGATTGGAACGCTTAAGAGGCAGTTTAAAGAAGTTTCCTTAACAAGGCGAGCACGATAAAAGGAGCCGTAAATTTTATAAAAAAGGACCTTAATATTCTGGTAGGGAAGGATTTTAATGGCTGAGAGGTAAGAGCCTTTGCGCCTATAGTAAAGCTGAGCTGATTGATTTTCTAATCTAGATTAAAAATGCTGTTTTTATAGCTTAAGCATTGGCTAGCTATAAAGAGACGTAAGTGTCCTTATTATATCTAGAATTCGCTATTAGTGCGAACATAGAATTTCAGCGTGATTTTATGGGAGGAGGTAAGTTTGATAATATATAGTTTTATACTTAGCCCTCTTAAATTTACTAGGGTATTGGGGTCTATAGAATGCATGCCTTTTAGACATATGGGTAGATATACGTTTAGGTTTTTGCTATCTTTTTTTTTTTTTTTTTCCTATTTATACTTATTAATAGTTGGAGGCAGTATGTTACTTAACTATACTGTTTATTAGCTAGTAATATATATATATATATATCCCAATAACTTTACGTTATATAGCTTTGACGTAATATAGATGCATAGCCTTAATCCCAAAACGTGGAATCTAATATCATTAGATAGAGTTGGTTACGTAAGCGGGTTTCTATTAAAAATAAAATAGAGAAACTAGAACTTTATTATTTTCCCAGATATACTATCTATATAGGATGGCGTAGAAAATAAGGAAAGAAAAGCTAGTAATTTTAAACAGTTTTAAATAAAGTTCTGTACGGGATAGAAAATAATAAAAGTATTATTTTTATAGCCACTTTTCCTATATGGGAGGATATTAAAAGAGGCATTTAAAAGCTGAATATAAAAAGAGAATTTTTATAGAAATCCCGTATAAAATATCATCTTTTATAGATATATTTTTAAAATGGAATACAAATTACAGTTTCTATACGATTTTTTATTAAATTATTCCATATGGGATATTATAGGTAATTAAATTTTAATATAGGATTAAAATATAGTAGATTATTATATTTATTAGCTGTTTACACTATATAGATAAAATTAAAAACTGTATAGGCGAATTGCTGGTGGGAACAGGAGAACGGAAGCCATAGGGTATTAGTTCCTGTATAGGAGAGAAAAATGTGGCTAGTGGCTCCCGTAGGGGAGCTAAAGCCGTATAGGAATATAAGCCGCAGGGGATTGGTTCCTATAGGGCGGTAGAATATATAGGCATTAGCACCCGTAGGGAATTTATTAGTGCAGGGGATTTATTAGCGTAGGGGATTTGTTAGCGCAGGGGAGTAGATTCTATAGGGGAGTGGATCCCGTAGGGGATTTATTAGAGTAGGGGATTGTATCCCGTAGGGGATTATTAGGAGTGGGGGATTGGTTCCTATAGGGCGGCGAAACATATAGGCATTGGCTTCCGCAGGGGATTTGTTTAAGTAGGGGACTTGTTTGAGTAGGGGATTAGTTAGAGGAAGGGATTTATTCTCCTACGGCCTCTATTTAGATGGCACAAGGCTGCTTCTAATAGGCTATAGGAGTGGATTGCGTATTTTATAGAAATATGAAGCCTATATAGGATAGTAGGGTATAGGGACCTGATGATCTAGCGGAAGATCTAGCGGAAGATTAGGTTATCCGCTTTTCTGGGTTTATTTAGCCCCAGCGACTCGCCCTACGCTATTTTATATGCGTTTTAACTAAGGCTGCTATCTAGCCTTAGCCGCCCAAATCTCCGCAAAACTTCACTTATGCGGTGGAAGAGTAATAAAATATTATTCTATCTACTCTACTAATATCTTTGGATCCTTCCTTGCTTCTTAAAGCACCTCCTTTATTTAAGAAGGAAGTTTTTTATCCCTTCCCTTTTGCCTCCCACTGCCTAGAAATACTACCTTCCGCAATCTATTAACCTAAGAAATTAGTGGCTGATAGTATAGTAAAAAGTTATTACCTGTAGTCTTAAGAAAATCCTCTTTATTAGCTACTGCCCCTTTTTTCATTTTAGCTAGCTCTTCTATATTTATAGAATTCCACTTATTAAACCTATTAATAACGTTGCCTTTCTTATTAGGTCTATTATAGTGAATATATATCTAGAATAGCACCTAAAAGAACGACTTAAAATTATGTTAAGCTAAGTATATCTCGCCTAGGAGCACTCTAATCGCTATAAATGCTCTTGTGTTGGTCTTGCCCCGTGCTCCTAAAGGCCCTTCCCGCTGCTCTTTGATCGCAAGATTAAAGTCGGTTAAGAATACCAGCTAAGAAGGATTGTTGTCTTCCTTATTTATTATAAGGTTGCCTGTTAAAATGTTATATTAGATAATGCCGGCCCGCGTATATAAAGACTTATATCCTTTAATACCACCCTCTAGTATAGTAAGTATTGCAGCCCGAGAGCTTGCCTTATAAAGAGGTTTTCTATAGTCCCTAGTAATAACACGTCAATGCACTCGATTTAGGGTTGTAAGGCGCCTTCTACTATTAGGCGGAGAGCCCGAACATATACGCTTACTAGGCGGTAATGGGGCGTAGCTAGACGACCTCTTTCTGCTAAAATTTCGGCCTTCCCTTATACTGATTTTTACTCCAGCCGGTCTTGGAGGCATTATTAAGTCTCCTAGCTTATAGTTTATTGCTTTTGTAATATCTAGCCCCTTGCAAATATTATTGTAAATGTTATCTTCCTTACCGCCTATATAAACTATCTTGTGGTGATAGTACCTGGCTATATTGACCACTTCTTTCTCCGTTACCTTATATAGCAGTTTGCCTTCTTTTTTACGCTATAGGTACTGCCACGAGTCTTTAATAATGAGGGGTATTTTAGAGGTGTCCCCCTTATGGTATACTTTTTAGCAAGTAGTTGCTTAACTAGCAATACAGCGTGCCTACTTTATAGGTTCGTTAAGGATGAGACGCTTAGTCTGATTATTATATATAACCTTAATATATCGCTTACCATCTAATATTAGAATGGTAGGGTTAAACCTAAGCTGCTCCTCATTTATCTAGAGAAATCCCAGTATTGCTAAGGTAAATTGTAGTCCGTCTTTATTAATATTAAATAGTGATAATATAATGCCTCCTACCTGGTTATACTTCTATAGACGTATAATAGATCTATAGAGGGTAAAGCTTAGGATAAAGTAATAAGTGTTTTAAGTGGTAAAGACTTCTCTTATATATTTCCCTAAATCGAACCGTGCCTTTAAGGCTATATTAGTATTTGGATTACTCTTTAGCTCTTCTAGTATAAGTATATATAACTAATAGCATTAGAAGCTTTCGCCGGCTATTAGATTATCCATGAAGCTAATATCTAGCTTTTGGTCGGCTATAGATCCTTATAAGGGCTGCTAAGTATACTCTACTAGTCTTTATCGTTTCTTTAAAACAAACCCGTGCTCCTTTACAAAGTCTAGAAATAATATAATTAGCTTATTAAACCACTTTAGGACTCTATGTTCTTTTGCGTCTTTAGGCCAGTTATGCTAACCGCCCTTCTTAGTATATAGTGGATTGTCCCCTTTCTTGCATTTCTTGAAAACGGTGGCGCTTACCGCCTTAAGACCTTCTACTTCCCTAAAGAATGCTTTATATAAGCCAGGAATCCTAATGTAAAGGGGGCCTAGCTCCTCCTTTAGAATATAATCCACGTATTTCCTATATTTGGACAAGTTGGCGAAGCTGCTTATATTGCGTATATTTAGGGTTTAAACGTGGAACGGCAGCGGTTGGGAAGGAGGTGTGGACTTAGTTATAATAGTATAGACCTTTTCCCAGATAACCTCGTTAGGCTCAATACAAAGGATCGAGTTTAGGAGAGGTAGGAACTTTTTAATATTAAAGTTATCAAAACCGACCGCTGAATTAAGTCTTAATAGATTAACAAGAAGGCTTTTATTGCCGCCGTTAGATAGTAATAAACGAGAAGTAGGAAGGCTCTGTAAAGCTAGTATTAGATTAAGCAAAATATCCTTTAGTTCTGCGAGCGTTAGATGGAGCTTATACTAGGTAAATTGATAGTTACCTTTATTGCTTATCTAACGCGATGTATCTAAAGAGTTAGAGACACCTAGATCTTTATAAGTCAAGTTAAATAAATTATGAAAACTATTTAGTTCCTCTCTAATAGGTTTTATTTTGATTATCTCTAATCTGGAGAGATTTGCCATTGCGGGAGAATGCGCCAAGAGCTATGTTGGGAGGGCCGACGTAGTAGGCGGGTAGGTAGGCGATAAGGGAAGATCAAAAAGGTAGATGGTATAATGGCAGAAATGTAAGCAAGTGTAGGGAGGCTGAGGATATATCAGGCGCGTCTTGTAATAAGAAAATAACTAGGGAGAAAAGTATAAAGAAGGAAGCAAGGTGCGAGCAAATATAGGGAGATTAGGTGTGGAAAAGTTAAGCTAATCCAATGTGGCTTAGACTAAGGCTTTGCAGGGCTTAGTTAAATGCCGAGCTATAATAACCTAAAAGTGCGAGGAGGCAGCGATTTCTAGTTATATTTATTGGTTTTAGTTTGTTCCGCGATATATAAGGCTCTAATATAGCGAGGCTAAAGGGGCGCCCAAACAGGTTGACTGTGGGGTTAGTTATATAAGCGCCTATAATGATTATATAGCTAGTCCTAAAACGAGCTAAACCTAATATACTAAATATAGTTAACCCCTTTTTATAGTAGTTAATTGACCTGTTTCCTGAAAACAGGATCTAGTTCTTAGAACTAGATCCGGTTTTTAGAATTACGCCCTTTTTATAGTGGTTAATTGGCCCGTGTCCTAAACCGGAATCGATATATAGTCTTTAAGATTGCATTTTAAGCTAAAACTAAAAATATTAGTCCTTGTATTTACTCTTAGACACTAAGACTATTAAGCCGTTTGGCTTAACACCGCAGTCGCTTATAAAATCGGCTTCCCCTCTAACTACGCTGGGGCACGTATGTGCTATGTGTTCTGTTAATTCGCATATACTACACTTGCGCATTGCGCGTTACGGCCGCTTAACTGCTGTATCTACTATAGGCCCCTTACGCCTAGTTTAGGCGGGTTGTGTATAAGATAGGCCCTCTATTCCTATTAAAACACCCCCCTTAGCTATATATATACGCCGCTTTGCCCTCTTCCTTTTCTAGCGCTGGTTTTATGCCTATAGCTTTTTATTTCCGCTTGCAAGCAGGATAGCGCTTAATATTGCTATTTTGTAACCTTTGACAAGCTAGCTAAGTGCTTACTCTATTAGACTTAGTGGGTTATGTGTATGCCGCTTAAGATAGCGTCTGCTTTCTTAAACGCCTTGTTATGCTCTAGGTCGCTCGCCTTTAACTTAGACACAGAGTTTAACGGGCTTTGGCCTGCGGAAAGCAACTATACTACTATAAATATGGAGCCAAATCCCAATACAGCCTAAGCCATGGAGTGCTTATACGTAGGCTAGGTGCTCCCGGTAAACACACAATTAGAGGTAAAAATAGAAGAAGTTAAGGTAAAAGGCTTACTAGGCTAAGAAGCGAGCCAAGCAGCATACGGAATAAGGGCATTTTGGGGATTTTTAGGTGCTATCTCCGAGTAAAGTAATAGGCACTATAGTAGCAAAAGAGCTATTATATAAGTCTTTAACGGAAGTAGCTAAAGAGATAATAATATTGCATTATAGCTTGGATACCGTGCGCTTATATAGCAAATATCCTTAATCCTGCATTATACTATAACGTGTACTTAGAGTAGTGGTTCGCTATTACCTTATACTAGGGAGTAAAATACCCTAACTTAACCATCTTAGAGTATCCTAAGGGATATTTCTACTGCGGATGTCCCTGGCAAGAGGATAGGGTCTGGAATGTCTTAAAGAGACGCGGATATCTAGGTTTTTTTTTTGGAGGACTATAGATAAACAGACCCTAGCGGACAATTCTCGTATAAAGGGCTACTTTATTAAAATGTAATAATAAGTTGGGAATAAGTCAGGCTAAGGCCGCCCTTTTATCCCGTAAGATTGTTTATAAAGTGTATATATATTACTAACTAAGAAATCCATTTAGTTTTAGGCTTAGGCTTTAACTACCTAATAAGCCTAGCTCGATTTCGCTACAATATTGTCCAAAACCCTCTTATAGGAAGTTTAGCAGACTTAAAGGCCTCTAAGTAAGCTTCTTTAGGTAGGAAGTTATTGTTTTCTATTAGTAGTGCTTTCTTCTAGCTCTATCTCCTCCTTTTATGTTTCCGACTTCTAGTCTAGCTGCGCGCTTCGGTTTCAGTATAAAAGGCTATAAAAATCTTAGCTATATCCTTAGTCTCTAATTGACAACAGTTAATTATATATTTATTCTTACTACACCTAAAATTATTACCCGTTTTCTGGCTATAACTAGCCGCTAACTCACTCTTTATACTATTAGTGATTTGTTCCGGTTTTGCCAAGACCGCATATTAATTGCCACTCCGTTAATGGCCTGTTACAGTAGAGAACTACGGGTTAATAATAACCCTAGAAGGTTTTGTAATGCGAATATACTTCTGATGGTATTGCATAGTTATAGATAGGCTTGAGTAATAAGATTATAGCCTTATGGCTAAAAAAGTGGAGGATTATAGATGCTAAAGGTACTTGAAAAATCCAAGCGGGGACTAAGAGCCTATGATGATGTAATAAAAGGTAGGGGTTTATTAAAATGTTACTACCTTACTATTTAATTATTGGTGCTACGAGGCTCACTTCTATTATAGAATTAGTGGGGGTATCCTAAAAGGATATCTTTACTACGGATGTCCCGTCAAGAGGATAGGGCCTGGAATATACCTCTAAATTAGGCTTTTCTAGAGACAACATAAAATCTATACCTTTACGCTACCGTATATATAGACTTATACGTACCAACCAACTTCTAATTCTAAGGTCTAGGGAGAGTAAGTCGACGTATATAAGTAAGAAAAAGCAAGGAAAGGACGGGCGACGTGTGGGTTCAGTCCTATATATACCCTACTATCTTCTGTTGGTTTATTTTTCCGCCCCGTTTAACTCGTAATAAGTTATTAGGCTGCTAAACTATGGCCTAACCTCTGCAGTTGTTGTACACTTAGCAGTAATGCCTAATGCCCTAAGAACTCTGATGTCGCGATAGGTTAGGATCAGTCTAGCGTTTCTATTACGCTGGCGTACGCGGAGAGGCGTAAGGCTAGGCGTTTAGTAGGGCCGAAATAATCTCACTGGTGTTTCCGCTATGCGGACGTCCGTATTAGGATGCGTAAATCTGCTAAATTTGAACGCCTAACTGAATCTAAAAGTAGAATAGTCCTAATATATCAGTGTATATTCTTAAGACACTATTACTGCAGCCGTTTTTATCTAAATAGTGCTGCTAAGAAATCTATGTTAAGCAGTTGTGGAAATAATATAAATGCCTATAAGGTACTTTTAAACTATTCTAATTCTGAGAATAAATTCTTATCAACCCCTAAACGCCCAGACTAGCATTTATAATAGAGTCCACTATAATTCCTAATTTGGGTAAGCTTAACGCAGGGGGGATTTCTAAAATAGGGCATACTAACTGCTGGGCAGTAGTGTACTATATATTAAATAACAACCTACTAATAGGCCCAATATGGATATGTAGACCGCGATGTTTCTAAGAAGTGTTGGGATGATATTAATAATCCATATCACTGCCTAAGTATATAGTGGGTAGAGGGGACCCTATAACCTAGGTATTGTAGTTGTTTACTAGAAACACCACTAAGCTTATTAGCAAGTAATAATTAAGTAAGTTATATATACTATACCTAAAACAGTACGTACTAACTTTAAGTAGGTAAGAGTATGCTCCGTATATGGCTCCCTTTAGCCGATTTTGAATTTTGCCAAAGCTATCTTGAATAGACTGTATTTTAGGGGGTGCGTAGAAATTTAGTCCGCAAATTAGACGGATAATAGGAAAGTTGATATATATAATTAAGAAATTATTCTCTACTAGGCGTGTAAGTGGTTATTAGTTTAGCTAGGAAGAGGGAGGTAGCAGTGATAATTTAGGGTGAATAGATAGGTGGGTTATTAGGTGTTAGTTAGTTGCTAATAATACTAAGCTTATAATGCGGATGCCTAAGACTATTAAAGATGTTAGTATTTAAATTTTAAAACAAATGTTGATACTTACTAAGAGGGTAATACGTCCTTCCCTCCAAATATCTGTTTGACTTGGGAAATTGACATTATATTTGAGATTTATCGCCCTCTATTACTCCACTATCTCGTTTACCTTTGGCCGTATAGCTGGATTGAAAAGTTCTATAATTATTAAACTTAAATTGCCAACTTTTACATTAAAAGCTATAACCTGAGGTTGATGCGCGTTTAGATGTATACTATAGTTAAAAACAATATCTACTTGTCCCGATCTCTTCCTATCCAATATCCTTATAATGAGATGGTATATGTTTGTCGTTTTAACGCTGCCGGTTATTTTAACTAATAGTTTTTTAATTAATTTGGTATTGGCCTGATTAATAAAAGGATAGATTTTCTAAAGTTGGGCTAGGCGAGTTCGGATAAGAACCCGTACTAGACGTCTTAAAATATCAGTTAAAGGCGAAGCCATGGAGGGTTGATTGGGTAAAGGTTAATAGTGCGAGTAATAGTGCGAGTAATAGTACGAGCTGGATAATTTTGAGTGTAAGGTTATCTAAGACTCCTTGGAATTTCTTTGGGTTATGTATATATTGGTGCGAAATATTTGCTAATGCCTCCCCTTCCTATGTTAAGCGATTTACTTTTTAATTGACCTTTACTAGAATCTAATAGCCGTATAAATCTAACGGCTGCGTAATCCTGATGGCCTATATTACCCACGCTGCTAGGCTCGCCAGCTTATAACTAGATTAGTATAAGTAGTAACACAGACACTCTAGTGTTTGCTACTTATACTAATCACTAGATTGTAATGATGCTTAGCGTATTCTTTGTCAGCGCTATTAGACCGTGGTTAACTGGTCCCGCTATATAGTTGCTAGCGAAATCGGCTTCCGCCCTAAATGTTTACAGATTTTCTGTCCCGCCTCTTACTAAGGCGCTTTAAACTACACTACTCCAATAAAGTTAGAATGCAGAGCACCTATAATCTATAGCTTTAGGTAGTAATTCTCCTTATATTATATAATACGCCTTCCACTTATTAAGCTTACTATAATGTGAGTTTTTAACTTTAACCTAACGTATATATAAACGATAATGAGATACTCTTAATATGGAAGCAACTAGATAGAAAAACAATACCAAGCTAAGGAAATCCTAATTAATGCCTTAATTCTTAATGCTAGAAAATAAAAACGTGATTGCGAAAGTCTTTTCTTATAAGAAATTTCTTATTTCTTTGGCTTCTTAGAGGCTCTATTTATAGTACAATTTAACCTTCTCTTGCGTGTCCCTCCCCTTAATAGATCTTCTAATTAATTATCTGGCGCCTTTCCTAGTTGGTCTCTTTGCTTACTTCTTTAAGCTATCTCTATTATAACATCTTTAAGCGGTTTGTGTATCCTAGCATAATAATAGAGGTGACATAGATTCTTAGTATAGAATAATACAAGTCTCTTATGCGGTATACCTATGGGTGAAACCCAGGTAGAATACTAGCATACTACTACGATAGGACTAAATGTGGATACGATATATCTATATCTAGGGTTTTGGAGACGCTTTAAGTCCTTTATTATATAGCAAGTTGGCAACTATAACAAGAGATACTTTAGCTGTCCGTCTAAAATTGTAGTATTGGAAATTGTTAATGCTTTATATAGAGGAGCTATAACTCTAAGAAAGGTTATAGGATTGGCTAAACCATTCTCTGCTTAATTATTAGTATTGCTAAGCAATATATAGATGTTTTATAAACGTACCTAGAGGTACTAGTGATATATATTTAGGACCTATAACAGTATCCGTTGGCTAGGATAAGCCTTTGATATAGTTCTCTTTTAGTTAAGGTGAGTTTATCTTAGTCTCGCCATCGTCCTCTATTGGCTTATATAGGCTTGCCTCTACTTTACCGTGGCCTTTTAGTCCCTTAAGGTAATTGGGGTACATTTTTATATCCTCTTATATATCGCCCTTTGTATTGTCGTCGTTTTCGTAAGAATTAACGTTATTGGGTATTTAAGTAGGTGTATAAAGCATCTGTTTCTATATAGGGTTGGAAAGCTATGACTATTTCTTCTCCCTGCTAACAGATGCTGTATCTTTGTTATTAATATAATTCTGAGATGATTTAAGGTTCCTAGTAAGTTAATAGATAGGTATGTTATCTTTAGGGCGATAATATATTATGATGTTTTTATAAGTACCAATTAAGGACCTATAGGTTATGTTAGCAACGTATTTAAGCTTAGTTAAGGTAATATACATAATATCTAGTATTCTTATAAAGATGGTAAGGGATGTATAGTTAAGAGGTTAGATTTAAAGGCAAGTCAATTTAATGGCATATAAGAACTAGGGGTATGACGTTTATATTCCATTTCTCTCCTAGGGCGGAGTTAGGACAGAAGGTAGAAGGAAAAGGTAAAGTATACCAGCCGCCCTTTTCCACTTTATGTGGTGTCTGTGGTACAATATTTAGTGGCTATGATTACTCTTAGCTTATATATCGTCTGCGCCCGAGACTATAGGTGCCTGGAGTGATCTATAAGTAAGGTATTGTTCGGAGTAGCTATTAGCTAAGCTATTACTGAATTCAAATAGCTGACGATCCCTAACGGACGCCGCATACCTTAGTAGGGTTTAGAGATGTTTGCATAAAGTTATAAACTAGAATTAGAAGTTAATAATAACCCCTAATAACGCCTCCCTTAGCAGGAATAGTATATATGATCCACTTTTGACGCCCATCCTTCCTAGGGCAAGACACTGCCTAAGCAGTAGACTTATCCTAGCTAGTCAATCTCGTACATTAACCCCCTATCTGTGGTAAAGGAGGTGTTGGTGCCTCTAAAGTGGTTTAATTAGCATTTTAGCTAAGCCCTTTATAAGCGCTCCGCCTTATATAAGCGGTATACTAACTCCTATTAATCTGCCTTACGTTAGGGGAGATCTTTTATTGAAGGCGCTGAGTATCCAGTACTTAGAGGTTTATAGACTTATTCTATATCCTAATAGCATTGACTACGACTCCTTAAATAGTATCCCGTAACCCCTAAGTACCTATAAGTGCACTATCCCTAAATTGCTAGCTAGTGAGTGGGTATTTATAGATAGAGAAACCGACTTTAGATATAACAACGGCAACGCAGAGGCGTGGACTAGTTAGGAAAGTGACTTAAGCAATAAGAATAAAGAATAGGACGCAAAAACAATATATAACAATAACTTTAACACCAAGGATTAAGAAATAGGGGCAGATAGCAATGAAGAGATATTGAGCGACGAGGCCATATAGGCGACGGTTGGATATAGTGGCCTTGGCTTTATAGTCTTAAATCTATAAGTATAGGATATAAATATAAAGAAGATTTCTAATAAAAGCTGGTAAAAGGGTTAAAACTTTGGCCTCTTTTTGTTTAGCCTATTGCGAAACGAAACAATATTTTACTATTCCTACTAGAGTCTCTGCCCGCTTAACTTATAGCGAGCTATAAAGCATTCGCGATAATCTATGCTTTTACTTAGATGAATTTATTCACTACCTTAAAAGCGGTAATAGAAGGCAAATCTATGCTAATGACCTAGGGTTTTTTAATTTTCTTATAGACCTAGGACGTATGCCACCTTAGTAAGTATTAGTCGTGTTTAAGACTAAGGTACTTATAGATTTATACCTTAAGGATATAAATATGCTATTTTATGGTGCTTTTTTTTTATTTAAATCATTTCTCTACTTATTGTATATAGCGATTGTTTATCTATTCCGGTGTGGTGGGGAGAGGTGGTTAGGTTACGCAAGGGGGCTTAGACTTATGGCTTTGCTTATAGGGCTATTTATATATAAACTTCTCCAAGTATATATAAGGGGGCTTTAAGTCGTTGTAAAGTTTATAGGAGTCTTTATATAGGAACTTCTTTAATGTTTCTAGATCTGGGACTTATGTATTTCCTTTTTTTATAGTTCTAATATTTTCCTAATATTTGCTTCCCATTATTTACAAGCTAGGCGTTAATAGAGGGCGCTAGGTTAGATTACCCTACTTGCGCGATTACCCTGCTCGCATAATTACCCTGCTTGCACGATCGCCCCGCTTACACGATCGCCTAGCTTACACGATCGCCCAGCTCACATGATTGCCCGGCTCGCACGATTGCCCAGCTCGCACGACTATCTAGCTTGTAGGATTGCCCAGCTCCCACGAGCACCATGCTCGCACGATTACCCCACTCGTACGATTACCCAGTTCGCACGATCGCCCAGCTCGCACGATTGCCCAGCTCGCACGATCGCCTAGCTCGCACGATCGCCTAGCTCGTATGATCGCCTAGCTTGCACGATTACCTAGCTCGTATAATTACCTAGCTTATAGAATCGCCTAGCTCGCACGAGTATCTAGCTTATAGGATTAAAATTATAAAGTTATTAAACCTATTAATACCCTATTTACATGCTAGGTATTAATTAGAGGGCGCTAGGTTAGACTACCCTACTTATATAACTACTAAACTTGTAGGATCCCCTAGCTCCTATAACCCCCTAGCTTGTAGGACCTAAGCTATAGCCACTAAATCCGTTAAGATCCTAGCTGTATATTTAGAGGGCGCTACGCTTTAAATTAGTCTGCTTTAAAGCAATCCCTAATTAGAGCTTTTTAGTTTTACTTTAGCTCGCTGTTATATATACCTATATACTAATGCTAATACCTAATTAGGCGTTTCTCTTCCCTTTTAACGTTTAAGCGATTTAGCCCTTGTGGCTTATAGAGTTAGATTCTTCTGTACTATTATTCCTTACTACCTAGCAAAAAAAAAAACCAGCGCCTATAGGACCTGTTTTTGGGCCCGCTGTTAGCACTAATAGTTAGGGGCCAGTCTTAGTACCTAGGCGTTCCGCCTACTAAAATAAATTAGTAAGGGGTAGGTTTTAGTTGCTCTTTAAAGGAGGGTTTTCCGGCTACAGAAAACAAGCATTTAAAGTAATAATATTATAGCATACCTGGTAATAATGCCCCTTTAAATAAATTAAACAAAAGTTATATTGTATATTTAGCTGTAACGGGGGAGATAATCTATTAAGCACTGCTATGCTATTACTAAGTTATATCTAGGAGCTTTTTAAGGCCTGCAGTATATCTAAATTCTATGTCTTAATGTCTCCTATCCTTCCTACAATATTTTCTCGGTAAATATCTTTTATTGGGTCTCTACCCTAATGAGGTTAAGCAGTATCTCCTTTAAATATTAAACTTTCTCTAGATTGTTATAAGCGTTGCAGTGATTAATAAGGTTTTGGAAAGCCTTATCTTCTTTGTTATCTGTTATCAACCTATGGTCTTTAAAATGAGAGTAAATAATATTGCGTTGTCTCTTAAATTCCTTCTTCCAGTCGTTACTGATTTCACTCTATTTTAGCATTAGAAGCTAGATTAGCTGCAATATATAAAGCTATAAAAACTTATATATAAAGGCTGGTAATTGTTTTATATATTATATATGGAACACATTGCTAGGGACACGATTTTGTGGATATTAGAAACGCTAGGGGAGTGTTCTTAGAGCTAAGTATATAACTGTCTTTAATTAACCGTATGCCGTATCCTTAACCTTAACTCGGACAAATCAAAAGACTAAAAATGTTAAAGAGCGAAGAGATTTGTATAAAAGTATACGTAGATCTAAAATCGGAGGCTTTAAACAACCTAGAAAATGAGAATAGAACACTAATTACCTATAAAAAATTCATTAGTAGGCTATTATAGGTATAGAGGCGTTTGGATAGCTAAGCTGGCAAGTACTAGAGTGCTAAATTATACTAATATCCTCCCAACTCTAAGCTAAGTAATAGGCTTAAAGTATGGGGCTATATACTAGGGCCTAGTTCCGGTCCTAGTTATATATAGAAGCTAGATATACGTCTTATATTAACAAGTAGGAGGGAGTTAAGTTATAGGGCATATACTATTTTGTCTACGATATATCTTATAGCCTGCATACCAATCGCTGGTTTACATCATTTGTGTAGCATGCGAGATGGGTGCTATAGGATATATAGTAGCGAAATGAGGCATATTGTCTATGTGCGCATCTTAGCTGTGAGTTTGCCGTATAGCTTGCATTTGGAAGGCTGACGAGAAAAGATAGAATAAAATAGAATGAAATGAAAAGGGGATTATATTACTATAATAATCTTAGCTAATCCCTAACTAACACGTAGCTTGTAGGATAGTGTAGTATAAGCCGGATGTTAATATATTAATTGTATTTATTTTATTCCACTTTACTCTATTCCTTCTATAATATAACCGTGCAAGTAATAAACGTTATATACTTTATAGCGATCCCTTTTAATGTATTAGGAGGCGTATTCTATCGCCAAGCCTCTTAACATAAGTATAACTATGTAAAATTTTGGATAAGATTGATCCGCTAGTTAAGGTATACTAGCTCCGCAAGATCTCTATCTATTCTATTAAATACTAGAATAGGATTGGATGAAAATAGACTAATATAATAAAATAAAATAAAAAGCGATAAAGAATAATAAGATAAGTGTGTAATGACTAGGAAAAGGTCCTATATATAAGGAACGTATGGTTCTAAATTTACCAGTTATATGCCTTTCTATTAGTACTAGAGGGTTAGTATAGGATTCTTATATAAGCAAGGCAACTTACCTAGCGGTGCCTTTTAATTGGATGCTATACGCCATGTATAAGGGCTGCGTAATTTTTAAAATGCTTGAGTCCTTTAATCCACTCTAAATAATAAGGATGCTTATAGTGGAACCTCTACCTAAACACTCCTTCTATAACGTGATTATTAAGATGCTTCTATAGTGTATCCTTCTTTATAAATGGGCGGGTCTACCCTAGCGTTAAAAGTTGGTTATCGCTAATATAGATAAGGCAAACAAGATTAGTAAACGTTATAGGATACGGTAGCTGTATTATTTTAACACCCTCTTTCTTAATTGGGACCGCGCTCTATATCTTATCTGGGTTTTTTTGGAAAGGTGAGTTTAAGCTAATCTATTCTTTCTACCGCTTTGCCTATTAATAGGTACTAGTATCGGTGTTATTTACACCTCTTTTTACGCCTATTATACTTTGGTCTACTTTAGACCCAAGTTGAAATCTAATAGCCTTGCTTGGGATCCCATTCTACCAGCTCTCTTATTGATTATAATACTTAATGAGATTGCGGATAAACTTTATATAGAGTTTTATAGCGTGCCCTTCTTTAAGCTTGTTTAGCGGCTAAGATAGCAGTTTGGCAATAGTAGCATGTTTGCAAAATTCATACTATATAGCTGAATGGGTGGGAATGTCCGTCCTAACGCTACCACTAAGCTGTTTTTTAATATTGTAATCGTTAATAGTATTATAAAAATCGAGAATGACCTAGTCCTCTTTTTGTTTATGTAGGACGTTTGTAACACTGTTAAGTTTATATCTGGCTTTGTTGTAATGGTTGTATAGTTTTGTTCCCTTTGCGGCAGTAATAGGGTGATATCCCTAGCTTCTAATCTTTTGCTTATATCGCTCTCGTTTCTTACGAAGCTGCAGAATATTAGGGTGTTAGTTAAGTTCTAACTAGAATTTAAGCTTCTGCTTATTAGTTAGACCTATAGGGGCCTACTTATCCCTTAAGATCCCCATCCATATAGTATATTAGATAAGGTTGTCCTGCGATAGAGTTCTAAAGTAGATTGACTAAAAATCGCGCTTAATTAAATTAGGTAAATAAAACTGTTAGTAGGTATTGCCGTAATAACCTATTATCTAATTTCGCTTTTCTAGAGTAAGGGCGCCTAGAAAGCTTAGTTAATAGATATACTTATATTAAATCAGATACTTACTATTTAATTTCCTTCTAGACGCTTATCGCAGCTAGTAAAGTTTAAGCGATTGTTTAAACCTGGCCACTCGGCCTAACTATATATAGTAATCGCGGCATTTCTGGTAAGGGAATGCTTTGGTATCTAACACTCCCCTATAACTAGCTATTATCTTAATATCTTAAAAGATGGGTCGTTTCTCCATCTCCTTCTTAAACTTCACTTTAAGACTCTCTTTGTTTGCTGGGATTTTAAGTCTAAAAATCTCTTCTAGCGAAGTATAATGGCGTCGAAATGCATTGTCCGCGATGGCAAGGCTTATAAGATGGGATAGGATATAAAAAGCTAGGATACTTTTAAGACGGAAAATAAACCTCTTACTATAGGTCTATTAGCGTTATTCGCGCCGTCTTTAATCAGCGTCGCTATATACCATCTACCTGTGCCTCTAGAATTCTTGATATGCACAAGACTCACAAGGGCAACAGTTATAGTTTAATTAAAGTTTTTTGCATCACGAACTTTTAGGATTGTAATATGTTTATATAAAAGCGCTTTATTGGAGCCTCTTGTGCTTGAACTTTTGATAAGAGCTTAGGGTCTTGTTGCCATGGTACTAGAGAGGAGGAGGATTGCTCCTATTTGCACTCAAAAACGACTATAGCGAGGCTTCGCGTCTATTGTCTAATAGGCATTAATAATTGTATACAAGTCCTGTATATATATTGCATTCTTTTCTTTCTCCAGCGTGTCTAGCTTGTATATTGGCGTTAAGTAGGTTAGAATCTACTATAACAAATTAGCCAAGTTTTTTTTTAAAAAATCGAAGATTGCCCTATATCTTATATATCAAGTTCTGCGCTATTGTTTATACTATGGCCTGCCATATCTATGAATTTGTACAGTATTTGTCTCTAGTACGCCTTAATCGCGCTTTCCTTTTTAATTTAAGAATTCTTCATGCGCTATTTGAGGTATGTTTTAAACGTGTTGGCTATACACTAACAAAGGGCCTTAGTTGGGTTAGACTTAACTTTTAGGCAGAACCTAAATACAAATCGTTAGTATTATAAGGTAAATCTTAGTTTAAATATAAATGAACTTTTCCTAGTTCTGGAACTTACGCTTAATAAGAGAAGTAGACCAGGGCTTCTGTTTTAACTTTACTCTTCCTTGGTCCTTATGATACGCAATCCTCTGCCGCAAATATTTCCCCTTGGAATTAGCGTCTTCCCTAGCTCTAGAGTTAGAGCTCGAATTTAAGTCCAAAGCTGGCTTAGAATAAGACGGCTTGCCTAGTTCTAAGTCTAAGCTAGAGGCTGAATCTGTATTTTGCCATTTCTTACTTTAAGAGGGCATGGTGGTTAAACGAGTGGTGTCTTAGTGTGCTTTAGCAGCTGCTAGTTGCCTAGCTTAAGAGCGAATGGGAACGCTGAAAAAGGCTTTATAGGAGATAGGCGTTCTTAAGAGCGGGACAGGGCAAAAAAACCCCGTGAGTAGAAACCTAGAAATCGAGTATTAGGGGTAAACGACATAATAGTAGGGGAAAATGCATACGTAACTACTGTGGGAAAAGGGTTAAAAGAGCGTAGTATAGAAAGGAGTTTTTGTCATATAAGGGTAGTGCTTTTAGCGGAGGATAAGGGCGAAGGTGGAGATAGGATTAGGTAGGCGGCGGTCCATAGCTTTTTAAATAGTCGCTGAGGGACGTTTGGGGCTTTAAGAGGTGCGTTGCAGGGCTGCAGCGCTTCTAAGTTTGGTGAGGGAGACCCTGCCGCCCTTGGCATGCTTAGCACGTTGCAAAAGCGGTGACAGACATGGGTCTAAGCGAGGAGAAACTACCTCCTAAAATGGGGGGTAGGAACCTCCAAATCCGGCTACGTCTTCTCTAACAACAAGATTCTAGTAGTTATATAATGCCTATATACGCGAGGTAGATTGCTTTAGATTAACTTTAATAGGGGACTTTTTATCTTAAAGCTCTATAGTTATGGTAGTATATTTCTTTAATCTATATCCTTTTAGTAACCCTTAATAATTAGTATAGGTAAGAGTTCCTTTTTTAATATAATTATATCCTACTTACTATAGTAGTTTCTTTTAATTAGCTATACTAGG
>Ga0307507_10003781_pt1 | contig 28379 bp, 11 predicted proteins | sample 7_EM_MG_FD_207223 | JGI IMG/M metagenome (GOLD analysis project Ga0307507, IMG submission 207223) | Populus trichocarpa ectomycorrhiza microbial communities from riparian zone in the Pacific Northwest, United States - 7_EM | ecosystem: Host-associated > Plants > Roots > Unclassified | place...
CGGAGTTGTTGAAGACTCTGAGGGCTCCAGACCGATCTATATAAAATACGTGGAAGGCCTAGGCTCTCCCGAAGCTACGCCCAATCTAGATGTTGAATCCAGGGGGCCAAATCACACCACCACACTATAAAGATGTTATATCTACCCGAGCATTCCTAGGAGTTATTATATATTACTAAATATAGGTAAAAGACTTCGCAATAAAGGCAGAGCTAATCTTCTAACCGCTATAAGTAAATATGCCGTTTATATGGGGCATAGAGCAGATAACTGCTATAAAGACTCTAAAGTATACAATTACTACTACACCTATATTGGTTTAACTGGATTATAATAAGGGGGCTAGGCTAATTATTCTTGCTGTTAATAGATATAAGAATGGATAGGGGTACAGTCTTATATAATTGGATGTATAAGGTTGTCGCCATCTATATTAATATAAGAGTGGTATCTGGTCTTAAGCGGAGCAGAAATATAATTTAGGAAAGCTTAAGTGTTGGGCATTGCTGTATACATTAAAGAAGTGTTAAGTGTACCTATACAGCGTCCGCTTTATAGTTAAGATAGATATAAATACCTTAGTCGCATAACTAAATTGTGCTGCCACTGATTTACTAAGAGTCTTAATAACTTAATAGCTAGCATAGATCTAGCTGTGGGACTTTAATGTTAGATATATACTAGGGAAAAAGAATAGCCTAGCTAACGGGCTGTTATAATGGCTACTAAATAGCAAACGGCCTAATAAACCAACTGAGGATATTAAAGAATTTATTAACTATAAGCTGAGTACTTTAGAATATATGGCTAGCCCAGTTAAAATAAAGGTGGGTCTGCCACTAGAGGACTTATATTTAGAGGAATCTTAGAAGATTATAAAATGGCTAGTGACCTTATAACATCCAGAAGAAATAAATACTAAGGAATTTAAAAAGTATAAATAGCATTTGCTAAAGTTCCTAGTGCGTAACCAGTAGCTCTTTTGCTAATAGTTTAAAAATATATTAATGCAGAGGGTAGTTAATAACAAGACTACTTAGTAAGAGATTATTAAGAGCCTTTATAATTAGAGTGGATATTATAAACAAGAGGTAATATACTAGAGGGTCTTAAATTGGTATTAGTGGCTAGGACTATAGGATTAAATATTATAGTATATTAAGTTGTGCCTATAATACTAGGAATAACGGCTAGGATAGAAAGAAGAAGCAATATACCCTATATAGGAGTCTACCTTATAGCAACAAGTAATAGTAGATATTATATTTATGCTACTAAACTGTCTTAGGTTCTGGTACCTGGCTGTTACTTAAGAATATGTATCTAGATAGGTGGAAGCTTGGGCTCTTTAAAAAAAAGATATAAAAAGTATAGCGAAGTTCCTCTATAAAGATGTTATCTATTAATGGGGAGTATTTAGACAGCTCTCTGTAGACGGTGGAGGAGAAAATACTAATATTACTACTGCGCTTGCAGAGCTCTACAATATTAAAAGGGTTATAGCTTCTGTATATTACCTATAGGGGTAAGGCTTAATAGAGCGGGGGCATATGCCTATAATAGATGCTTTAGTAAAGATAGATGGCTTATAGCTGGATAATCTCCATACTATTTTATGGGTAGATAGAATAACTATTAAGCGGCCTATGGGAATAACGCTAGTAAGAGTTATATACGGATATAAGCATGTCCTTCCTATTAAACTCTATATACCTACTTGGTAAATACTACCTCGGTAAACGGTTTGGACCACTATAGAGCTACTAGCACTTTATGTAAAGCAGTTTAACTAAAGAGATATAGATGTAAAAAAGGCTGTCGCGTATATAAGATAACTAAAAGTAGTAAATAAGGAGTATTTTAATAATACCTATTGCATTTGCTAGGATGGATTTAAGGCTAGAGATATAGTTATACTTAATAATACGCAGCTTAAGCAAGATTATTCTAGTAGCCGTAAGTTAGATCTAAAATGGCTAGGCCCGTTCTATATACGTAAAAGTCACCCTTATAAAGGATGGTACTTAAGTAAGGATCTTAATGGTATGCTATTCTATAACCAAACTCTAGGGAATAGATTAAAGAAGTTCTATTAATAATAGGTATCTAAAGTCCGCTAGGAGGACTGGCTTAACTAGTTAGGCAGAACTATGCTATAAGAAATAACAGCAAAGCTAGAGCCTAAGGAAGATGTTATACAAAATCCACTAGTATTGCAATGCTGTGTAGTTTAAGAAGTGCGCATTCTAGAAGGATTATTTAATAGAAGTAAGTATAAAACATTTAATTAGGGGACAGTTAAGTTCTGTGGTGGGGGAGGGGACGTAGATAATAACTATGCAATCTATTTATTTGCCGTATTTCCTAAAGCTCTTTCTATTATACTTTATTATTTGCTTTTTAGTTATAGAAATTTGTTGTGTATTAATAGTAAGGTAAGGGCAGAAGGATATTTATGTATAACTATCTAGGTTTATTTACTGCAAAGATATTAGTTCTACTTACCGCCTTTACTAAGCTAATAGCGATTTTCCATCCTAGGGATAAAAAATTATAATTAGTCTGTTTAGCAATTAAAGCTAGCAAAACCCTACACCGCTACTAGATTTAGTAGACTATTTAGATTAGGAAACCCTATTAAGAACTTTACTAATTTTACCCTTAATAGACCTTAAAGACAGTCACAATTAACTAAAGAATAAACTAAGCAGAATTAACAATAGCATACTTGTTATGTCTTTATTAAGCAGACTGCTAGTACTAAATAAAGGAGCTAAGTAATAGATCAGTGACGTCCTTATAGAAGTTAGAGGTTTCGCAGTTAATTAGCGTTAAGCTATGCTTATCCAAATCTGTAATAAGATTCTGCTCTTAAGAGAGAACTACGCAGATACTGCTAGTGTGGTAGTTAATTTTACTAACTAGGATAATAGGCTGCAAGTATCTCTAGGAAGGGACGCATTCTTATTAATCTTTAAAGACATCTCTAACGTTAGTAAGATGGTAAAGGATTAAAGAAATCAGTGTAATAAGGCTAGAGAAACCATCTAAAAAACCTAGGGACAAGGCGTTCTTAATGGACCGCTTAAATACGCAGTCTCCTATTACTTCCTTTCTGCTATCTAAAAGCTCACCATCCACCCACTTTATAAAGTAATAGCGCGAGTTAATAAGGCCCTAGTTAAGAGGCTTAATTATCTAGGACATGGTATTAAGAACACTACTTAACTACAGCCAACTAATTTTATACTTACGCCTAAGATATTAAAACAGGCAATATTAAATAAGGTGGTAAATAAGTATGGTTTAGGAAGACACTTAACTGGCTTTCTTATTCTAAATAAGGACCTGCCGCTAAGAAGTAAGAGACTGACTACTATAGGACCAGAGGTTACTAATGTTAAAATTAGGTAAGTAGGAGAGAGCTTAGCTCTTATACTGCGAATATATTCTTAATATGCTTCTAATGTAATAAATCTATTAGCCTTTTAGCCGTTAACACCTGTTTAAGGAGGAGGCGTTAGTATTATACCAAGCCCGTCTTAATAAGGATTGCCTATATTAGTTAACTTGCCTTTATCTTCTATAAATGAAAGTATTCTTATAGCTGGAACGCCTATTAGCTTGCCCCCATAGCTACTAGTATCCTCTTTAAGAAGGAATCTAAGGAAAGGGCTAATGGTTGCTTACCTAGAAGTAGGAGGGCTGGGAGTAGAATTAATATTTAATAAAAACGTTATTAAACCTAGAGATAATAATGAGTATATTAAGGAAACTATAGATACTGTAGTAATACTCTATTTAAAATAAGGGTGTAACTATAAAGATAACATGCCAGCTTATTTTAAAGCGTCCCTAAACTAAACTACTAAAATTAAACTAACTAAGGTTATAAAGCTCTTGCGTAGTTAGTATAGGGTGGCTGATTCTAACCTAGAGATATATAAGGTCTACTAGATGCATATATAAGCTATAGGAGGACGTATAGGTTTGGCAATAAAGGGTTTAAACTATGCCGCACTGTGCTATAAACTCTGTTTAATATACCACGCTTATAATTACCTTAGCACTATAAAGACAGATCCTATTATATACTCCTAGTTTAAAAAAGCTTATAGACCTCTAGTTCCATCTAACTCCTTAGGACTATATAAGTTTATTTATAATTTAGTATTAAGGTTTTACTATGACAGAGGGGCTTTGCTTAATTAGATGCTATTACTAGATAACTAAGATATATAGCAGTAAGACGGATCCGTGGTTTTAAACGTGTTTAGATAGTAATAGGATTCTAGCATTTTAGTAATAATTAATAAAGAAATGCGTATATACCGTTATTACTAGTGTCTAATTAATAGACAGCTAAATTACGGCTAGTTAACAATAATGGTTTATAGTTTCTGCCAGCAGCTAATAAGACAAGATCCTTAGTACTACCGTCTCTATTACGCTCTTAGGCCTAATAGCTAGTGGCGACTTATCTCCTACCCTTACTATACAAAATTTGTGGTTAAGGGAAACTTTATAGCTTTCTACTATATTAACATTAACATTCCCTCTCTCCTAGAGAGTGAATATGGCGCTAATATAATCCAAAGGAGTATTTCTCTAGATAATAAAACTAAGGACAATTACACAATTATCCTGCCTAGTATACATTATTACTTAGAATTATAGTAGGCAGATCTTAAAGTATAAGAATTAACTAAGGGCGATAGATTCGTATATAAGATCTCTAATTAAGACTGGACTACTAAGGACGTAGAAAAGTATGCGACTAACTAGGTGGCTTAGCTGTGTGAGAAAGGAGATATGCGTATAATTATGCCTTACCTTCCTTATAGAGCAAAAGGACCTTTAACTAGGACCCAATAAACAATACTGCTATAGTTTATTAGTATTTAAGATAATTATAATAACCTTAAGGTTACGGAAGGAGGAACCTAGGTAGAGCTGGTAGATACTTATTAAGACTTAAAAGCACCGCCTTACACACTATCTGGATATACTAATCTTTATAGCGCAATCCTATACCGCTTCCCTACTATAGTTAAGCTTACTACTGCCAGTACCTTATTTAACGCTCTTCTTGGTAGATAAAAATGGGATTTTCTAGCAGTAATTTAAGATTGTAACCTTTTTTTTGCTGGCAATAGGAACAAAGTTAGGAAATAGATGCATTTCTACCGTCTTAGGGCTGTTAAGAACTATAAGGATGCGTTCCAGCTTATATATGCAACTAAGATAGAGTGTTTTAATAGCTGCTTATACTTCTACTATATTAACTATGGAATTAATTCTATAACTATTGCGGTAGAACTAAGTATTATGCCTCCTATTATTACAGAAGGACAAAGTTATGCAGAGTTACCTAAGGAGTTATGGGATAGAACTAAGCAAATGGAAGGATGTAAGAGAGCTATGTTATCTAAGAGCCGTCAGTCTAATGTCTCTTATACTGCCTAGCTAGGTAGACAAGAGCGGTCTTATTTAACTAGAATGGAGTCTCCTTGCTTACCATCTTGGGTTTATAGTAAGGGTAAGGATCGCATACAGTTACCTGCTGCGCCTTTGTTTTGAAGATAGGGAGTTTTAGAGTTTTGGAAGTTGTTAAGGGACAACGACTTAGGCGGGGGAGGTATATAGTAGTGTGATTTGGCCCCCTAGATTTAACATCTAGATTAGGTATAGCTTTAGGAGAGCCTAGGTCTTCCGTATGTTTTATATAGATTGGTTTAGAGCCCTAGAGTCTTTAATAACTCAGATAGGCTTAACGGACAGTTTGGGGCCATAATATACTCTTTTCTCTTCTTATTAACTACTTTCCTACTGATTTCTACTAACTAACTACGACCAATTAACAGACCGATAGTACACTGACTTCTTGTCTGGAGAGAGACCTTCCCTCCTACAATATTATTAACTCTTTTAATAAGGTACTTATTCTTATTATCCACTTTAGCTAGTAGGGGAGGGTCTTAGATCTATTTAGACAGAGCGTTTAATATAGGGGTAGTAGGGTAAAGGACTAATATATAGAATATAGGGTGGATTTTAACCGTATTAGGAAGCTTTAGTTAGTAGGCATAAAAAAAGACAACTTTTTTTAACCTTATAAGGGCTGGTATTCTTCTAATTAAGTTTCTTAGTAGGTCGTTTTATATTTAGATTTTTTATATCTAGCTAGGTAAAGTTACTAACTTAATAGGCTGGTGCTAGGGTTTAGTTCTTATTTACTGCGGCTTTATAGATAGATTAGGCCTATATTATTTTATTAATAAGGAACTCTTGTAGTTCTTCTATCTTCTTTATAAACTTATTTACTTTTATAACTTATAAGGCCTAATAAGCTAGGCAAGGAATATTGCTAAAGGGTTTAAAACCTATTTATAGGTGCTAACTATAATTAGCTAGGAACGGGGAGACCTTTATGGTTTCTAAGATAGAGTTATTTATAGTAAACTTAGTAAATATAAGCCAGTTTATCCAGTCGTCTTATAAATATAACATATATATCCAAATATACTATTCCATTATAGTATTTATACATTCTATTTAACTATCCGTTTCTAGGTAATATACTATAGATAATAGTGCTTTAATATAGAGTTAGGTAGTTGGTTCTTTCTAAAATACTAAAATAAACTAACTGCCCCTATTAGAGACAATCGTTTTAGGGAGTCTATAGAGTTTTTATATATAATTAGGAACAGTTGGGTAATAGTAGGTATTAATATATTAAGGCAGGCGATTAAGTGTCTTATCTTGGATAGGTGATCTATAACTACTATAATATTTATATAGCCTTTACTTACGGGGAGATTAATAATAAAGTTAATTAAGATATCCTTCTATCTTTAGTCTGGAACAGGTTATAGCTTTAGAAAGCCGTTATATATCTTATATAAAGCTTTAGCTTATTAGTAAGTATAGTAGCTAGAGATATACCTTTATATTATATTATATATATTTAGCTAACAGTACTCTTATTAGAGTAGTTTTAGGGTTTTTCTATAGCCTAGGTGGCTAGCTACTAGTAGGTTATATATATATTTAAAAAGCTTAAGCTTAAGTTTATTATAGTTAGGTATAACTAGGCGGTTCTAGTAGTATAAGCGGTCTCTATAAGCTTTATATTTACTTAAAGAGATCTTTTTAAAGTTTCTAACGCTATCTTAAATTAACTTAAGTGTCTCTTAAACAAACTTATTATTTAGGTGTTTATTAATTATAATCTATTTAATTAATTAATTAGTTATTTTAAGGACGCGCATTATAACGTCTTTAATAAGAGGGTTAAATAGTTTAGGGCAAAGTAGGGTTTAATTATAGTAGGTATATACTTCTTCTTATACTGGCATATTATATAAATATTAGGTTAGGGTATTAGGTTTTTAACCTTAAATACCTAGGTAGTATATAATTAAGAATTAGAAATAAGACAGATATTTTAACTAGTGGGCTTAATAATAACTTAGCTATTTTATAGTTGTAAAGTACTATAGATTCTTATAGTCGCTAAGGACCTTAATTAGAAATCCAGCGCCTTCTAGTTTAGGTTACCATTATTTAAAATATTTAATAATAGCTAATAATTCCTTATTATAGATCTTGTAGTTATATTTAGCTAGACTTAGTTATTTTAAGAAGTATACTATAGGGTATAGTACTCCTTCCTTATTATACTAAGATAGAATACCTCTAGTAACATAGTTAGATAAGTTAGCTTTTACAACACTCTTTTGGTTTGGGTTAAAGTATTAAAGTATAGGTGCAGTAGTAAATATAACTTTTAGATAGGTAAAGGCCTTTTATATTCCTTATTAAAGATAAAGGTTTTATTCTTTTAGGTTAGAGCTATAAGGGATAAGACTAGGGCATAGAAGTTATTAATAAACCGTTAGTAAAAGTTAGTAAATCCTATAAAGGCTCTTACGTCCTTAATATTCTTAGGTTCTTACTAGTTTATAATTACTTTAATCTTCTTTAGATCTATTTATATACTATCTATAGAAATAATAAGTCTAAAATATAGGACTTCCATTTTATAAAATTTGTACTTATCTATATCTAATTATAGGCTAGCTCTACGCAGGGCTTTTAAGACAAGGTTAACATATTTCTTATATTTAGTTAGGTTATTACTATATACTAGAATATTATTAATATAAGCAGTATAGAAAACGTCTAGGTAAAGTTATATAGTATTATTTATAAAGTATTAGAACAAACTTAAGGCATTTATAAGGCCGAACGGCGTTATTAAGTATTTAAATAGTCTATATCTAGTACGGAATACGGTAAGCTATTTATTTCCTTTTATAATATAGAGGCGGTTAAATACGTAGATAAGGTTAAGTTTTATATAGTAGTAAGCCTTACTTAATTAGTTTAGTATTTTTTAAATTAATAGAAGCGGGTACTAATTCTTAATAGTAATAGTATTAAAAGCTTAGTAGTCTATATAGAAGCGTAAACCACTACTAGGTTTCTTAATAAAGATTATAGCTATAGCTATAGACGAAGAGCTTGCTCTAATAAATTCTTTACTTAGGTGTTTGTCTAAGTACTTCTATAGTACTTAGAGTTCGCTTTAGGATATTCTGTATAGAGGTCTAAATCCTAGCTGTTTTTCTTTTTTAAGTATAATCTTATAGTTATATAGTTGGTGCTTTACTAACTTATTAGCTTCCTTTTATAAGAATACCTCTAAGTGCTTATAGTAGTATACTAGTACTTTTATAGCAGGGTTAGTGTGCTTCTTTGGTGCTAGGACCTTTTTAATATTAGCTATTATAACAGCGGAGATTATATATTTAGGTTTCCTATTAAGTCGTACTAATAGAATAGCTCTAATTATATAGATATTTAAGGTGTTAAGTGGGCTTAAATTATCCTTAGTTTCTTATATAGTTTTAGGTTCGGTGTTAAGTATAGAGTTAGTATTAGATTTGGGTTTAGGTTTTTTAAGTATCCTTTTTATAGTAGAATATCAGTTCTTCTAGTATTTTTATATATTAAGCTTAAGCTTCTATTTAGTTTGGGGTATAGTAGTTAAAGTTAGTTTATATAGTTATATATTATTTTTAGGTTCTTAGTAGACGTTAGTAGAAGTCTTACGTTAGTAGAATTAAGTAAAATTCTCGGGTTAGTAGAATTAGGTAGACTTTTTAAGTATAGAGTAGATATTAGTAGAAATTTTAGACTGGTAGATTCTAGTGGATTCTTTAATTTTTAGTTTAGGGCTTAAGCAGTAAGTTATAAAGCACTTCTACTTATAACGGGAGGCGGTAAATAGAAGCTTAAAGTTATCCTAATTAATAGTTACCTTATATAGCTTTATCTAGGGTTATTTAAGGATTACTAGGTAACTTAGGGTAGTTATAAAGAGCTTAATTAATTCTTTATGGTTTAGGTATTAGAGTTTTAGAACCACTATATAAGTAATACGGCCTAAGATAGTGCGTTTACTATTAAATCTAAATATATTAATATGATGGTTAAGGGGTATTAGGGTAAACTTATTATCTTACACAAAGATCTTATTAATAAATCCTATGCCGCTAGCTCCTATATTAATTAGGACTTAAGCGTTAACCTATTAACCTTTCTACTAAAGACGGTAGTTAATAGTTATACTATAATCCTAAGAGTTAGGGTTTATAATATCTAATATATTTAACAAGATTCTGTAATATAGCTGTCCTAAAGAGCAACTTAACTCTAAGATATACCTTTTAGTGGCAAGTAGGAAGGGGTTCCTCTAGAATATTAGTTATAACTTTATTCCTATAAGTAGTGCTTACTAGATATAGGGCTGGAACTAGGTAAAGATTAGGGATAATAACTAGAGAATTAATACGGTAAATAGTTGTTAGTATTAGTCGTTTATAAGTTGTGTTAGTGCATAGGGATAGAGCAGTATCTTAAGATATAATCCTTACTTCTATATTTAAAGTAAAGGCCTAGCTTAATATATTATTCTTATTTAGGGGACCCTAGTAGAGTGTATCCTAGGGTCCCTCTATTAATATCTATAGTATTAGGGTGCTTAGGCTAAGATAATAACTTAATAGACATTTACAAAGCTATTATATTTTATTAAGGAGTGGGCTTCGGTATTAGGCGTAGTATATTATTATACCATTTATTAATAACATTTACGTAGGCGTTAAGGGCTCCTAGTAGGTCTATACCTATTAGGGAGGTTTTTAGTTTAGGGCTTAGGGACTTAATAAGGCTGTTAACTAGTACGGAGTCATTCTAGCCTATTTCCTTTATATAATGGTTAAATTTAAAGAAGTATATTAGGAAGCTTTTTATTCCTTAAGTTATATAGTTTATCTTTCTCTAAGTGGTAGCTTAGCGGTTTAGGTCACTATATATAGCTTTAAGGAGTATAACTAGACTTTATACTAAGTTCGGTTAAAGGGGTTTAATAAGGTTAGCTGCGTCTCCTCCTAGTTAACTTAGGGCGTAGTAGAGTTAGTTAGGTAGCGGTTAGCATTACTAGTTAGCTTATTTTTAAGCTAGCTTAGGAATAATTAGAGTTTTTATTATTTACTAGTAAATATTAGAGGGTCTAGTAGTTATTTAGATTATTATAGTGCGGTAGGTTTGGGGTAAATAGCTACTATAGGTTTGGGACTCTTATCTCGCGTATTTGTTTCTAGAAAAGGCGTTTGGTCTTAGGGCCCTAGTATAAGTATCTTAAGGGTGCGGACTTTTTCTTAGAAGTCCTTAATTATTTATTGGTGTTATACTTCTTATTCGGCTTATTATTAAGTTAAAATAGCTTAGTTTTATATAAGGGCGTCTATAAAGGACTTCTATATCTCTACTAATTGTTCTTAAAGTGCAGATATAATGCTAGCGGCTATTATAGGGGCTTTAGGGTTATTTTATATTTTAGAGGGTAGTATATAAGGTTAACGCAATATAGTATTACTAAGTAAGTATAAGCGGTAATAATATATAGTGAAGTAGATATTATTAAGCTATATATATAAACTGCGTAATAAAGTTAAGACATTATATAAGGAGAGAAGGTAAGGAAACGGGAGGAAAGGGTATATATTATTAGTTTAGTTGCTTAGTTAATATATATATAGAGTATAATAGGATTTAAGTAGCGGTCTTAGCAGAACTTAGTAGAATTTAATAAACTTGGTAGAATATGGCAGAATGCGGCAGAATGCTGTTAGATTGCTATAAATTGCTATCTCGCGGTCAGTCTCTTCTTACTGCGTTAGTGGAAATAGGTGGACGTGTATAAGGTGTTATAGAGATGTCCTATAATACCCTTTAAAGACTCTAAAGCCTCTAAAAGCACTAAAGCCTAGGAGTCTTATTCACAATCCATTTAAGCGACGTAGTATATATACAATAGCTTGGTGGTAGCTGTTGTACAGCCTCTAGAGGCCTTAGCGGCTCCAGTAGCAGTGCTAAGTAAGAATATTAAGGCTTGGCTAAGTAGCTAGATAGAGAATATTAAGGACAAATTAGGAGCCATATTTAAGGCCTATAGTAAGACTGCTAAGGATAAGGCAGATAAGGTGGACGAGACTAAATTACCAGAGCTGTTAGTTGAAGAAGTTGTAAAAATAGGCCTTTCTGCCGTTTCTACTATATAGGAACTATATAGAAACCTATAACCGCCGCTCCTAAACTAAATCTTAAAGTTATTAACCATTTAAATAAGTTAATATTTACCACTTAGCGTACTAGTAAGCCTATTAATAGCGTTACTATAAGGGTTAAATCAAATAATTAAAATAAGGATACTAAGCGCTTTGCTTACTACACACTAGCAAATTAAATTAGTATAATGTTTAGTTAATATAAATCTAGATAGGACCTACCGGTTTAAATATTTCTACTATTCTTTAGTATTAATATATTTAAAAGGCTTATAATTAATATAAATCTCTATATAGCCTCTTAAAACATTAGCGGATATTACTAATTAGGATAATATGCTAGTAAACATTACCGGCGTAAAAAGAGACCTCTGTTAGCAAGTTAATAATTTAAATAGAACTTATTTTCTATATAGGCGTCCTTAAAGCTCCTTAGATGCGAAAATTTTAGGTAATAGATCTTAGATATCCTTAATACCTAATTACCTTATTTATAGGCCAAAAGAGATAGGAGTAACTTAAGCGCTTCTTTTATATATTACCGCCTCTATTAGAAGGTATTAAACGCTAAATCTTTAAGAAAATTAAGCTATTAATAACTCCTTTATATACAGTGCCAAGACATTAGTTTCCCGACACGAACGCAAAATCGCGATCGTCAAAATTCCAACACCAAGATCGCGACCTTACTGCACCACAATGCAACGCTCGTTTGGCACCGAAATTAGTGGAAATAGAAGGCCTGGAGCTGAGCTTTCAGAGACTGCAAGAGCTGGAATTATTGCTGCGTCGGAAGCTGGGGTATCAAAGCTCAAAATTGCCGCAGAATATCGCGTTAATCGGTCGACTATTTACAACACAATTAATTAATGGAAAAACCACTATACGCTCAAATCTCTACCAAGGCCTGGAGAGCCCGAAAAGCTTACTTAATACCAGAAGCGTCTGCTTATTTAAATTATACGCATGCACCCCTAAATCGACTATGCAGCTCTTAAGTGCCACGCCGTAGGGGTCACCATTACCCACAAAACTTTATACCGCCTCCTTAAAAAATACTATATTACAAACTGGCGCGCTAAGAAGAGACCAAAGCTGACGCCGGCGGCGGCTTAATTAAGGCTTCGTTAGGCTCGGAAGTACAAGGGATTCCCTTAGAGAAAAGTTAAGTTTTCTAATAAATGTTCCTATGAACGTGGCTCTGGAAAAAAGCCTATTTAGGTCTTCCGAATGTCTCTATAAAAGTAGCATCACAAATTTATTAAAGAGGTGTCTAACGGAAAGGATCTTACACAGATGATCTACGCTTGTTTTTGGTATGACGGTCGCTCAGAGTTAATTGCTATGGAAAGAGATCCTTTGGCAGTAAAAGAAGGCTATAGCGCCCGAAGCTACATCTGGGCTTTAGAAGACGGTCTTATACCAATCTATAAGCCTTTAGATATATACCAGATGGATAACGCTCCAATCCATACATCAAATCTTGTAAAGAAGTGGTTGGAAACGCATAGTGTTTAGACTCTAGATTTCCCTTCCTACTCACCAGATCTAAACCCAATTAAACACCTTTGGCTGGCACTAAAAAGGAAGATCCTTGAGCTTTATCCGGAGCTTGAGCAGATGGGACAAAGTCAGGAGGATTTAGAGCGTTTAATTAAGGCGTGCAAGGAGGCGTGGATGGCCCTTGATCAAGGCCTTATGCGGCGCTTAATCGACAGTATGGAACGAAGGCTAAAGGCAGTAAGAAAAGCGCATGGCTGGCAGACAAAGTATTAACTACAATTAAATATTCTGCATATTAATTTGGCTGTATTTAATTACTGCGACGTTGTGCGATTGTTTAAAGTTGTGACGATTTTGGTGAGAATTCGCGTGTCGGGAAACTAATGTCTTGGCACTGTAAGGCGTTTAGGAAGTATATTATACCTAAGTGTGACGGCGCTGGGGCGTGTCACCTAGTCAGGGGTTCGCTTAAGGCTTGGCTTGTGTATTTAGACGTGGCCTTACCACCTTCTTCTGCTCCTCACCTTGATATCTTCGTAATACAGCATTCGTTCGCTTCGTGTTAGAAGCATTTATTCAAGTCTTCGTTAAGACATTTGTTCAATGGTTCGAGCCGTCACACTAAGTCTATATAATGGGACTAGCCTAGTTATAGTAGGAATGTCTTAGTGAAACACTTAACAGATAAATTTCAACGCTTTAATCAAATTCTGCCAAGTTAATCAAATTCTACCAAATTCTGCCAACTTAATTAAATTCCACCAAATTCTACTAATGTAATGGAATTTGGTTAAAACCTGTTAAAATCCGCGTGGGCTTATACCTATGCGTCTACTGCCAAGACCCTAAATATTTAGTTATACGTTTCCTATATTCCTTTCTCTCCTTTATATAATATTTTATACTCTGCAAGAGCTATATACCTATAGATTTAAATAGAATTTATATTGTTCCTTTAAATCTTCCCTAAAGCCCCTTTACGCCCTTATATTATATTATATTAAAATAACTACTATTAAAATGGTAAACAAACCTAAATCCCTTTTAATAACTATAAGTATTATAACCCTAGTTAGGAAATAGTTAACTATAATATAATAGTCCTTTATAGACGCCTTAGCTTAGTAGTAGGCTGCACTAGAAGCCCAGTACTAGTAAATAATAAAAGTACTCTAAAAAGAACTCTATAACGTTAAGGCATATATATTATAAACCCTAATAGCAATATCTATAAATAAGATTAAAATAATAGTACCTAAACCTAACCTATTAAATGTAAACACTAAACTAGTAATAGTAGCTTAACCTACACCTGTAGTAAACCTAGTACCTACTATAAAATCTAAAAAGCTCCCTAATTCTCTAATATTTAATAGAAACCAAAATAACCTATATCCTTTTGTAACTAAGCTCCGTTTTAAACTCTTAATAAACTATAATTAATACCCCACTAAGGCTAGTAAAGTTAGCTATAGAATATCTCATTTAAGTAAGGACGCTGTATAAACTATAGATCTATTTTTCCGTAATAGCATTTTTGTTAGTTTTAAAACCTTTATCTCTTTACTAGAATAAATATATAATAACGCTAGCTGTAAATATATAGCTATTACCAAACTGAAAAAATTATAATAATGGAATTAAGACTTTACTAGCTTCTTTTTAAAAAATTTAAGCCTTATTAGCGAACTAGATTAAAATAAAGCTGCTAGAGTTGCCGCCCTTTAATAAGCTATCTTAGATAAAATTAGAGCCTAGTTAGTAGGTAGGGAACTACTAAAAAACCTATCTAAATTTGCTATAATATGTTAATAAATTAATAAGGACCTTTAATATAATAAATAAACTTATTCTTTAAAGCTAACTATACCTTATATTTAAAAATTTATAAAACTGGTATATACCTTAAAGTATAATCTATCTCTAAAATCTAAAAGCCTTATATATAACCCTATGGACCTTAATACCGCTTAATCCTATATACCCTTAGGAACTAATAAATAAAGAACTTAAGCCATAAATAGAGAATGCTTTAGATATGGTAAAAAAGAATATATTTAAAAGCATTGCCAAACTTACCCTTTTAAAAAAGTTTGCTGTAGTTCCTTCTAATCCTTAAGTTATACCCAATCCTTAAATTATATATATTCTTTAAGTTATACTTATTCCTTAAATTATACCTAATCTATAAATTATACTTAGACGCTATAAAGTACCTTACCTTTAGTAACTGGGAAAATAAATTATCCTAAGGCCAAGTTACGTCTTAGGATAAAAAGTAGAAGAGTATAAGTGTCTAGGCTCTTCTAGTGCTGATATATAATATAATTCCCTTAATGTACTTAGCGAAATTTAAATACTTAGAAAATGGAAGGAAGTATAAATCCTTATAGATAGCGGAGCTACTAGTATAGGCTTTATTAATACAAACTATATAAAAACTTAATACCTAAATTTAAAGAAACTTAATAATCCCTAAGGCCTATAAGGCTTTAATAGCAAACCCTTAATAATAATAATAATTCATTGCTTAACGTCTAATTTGGATCCCTATTAGGCCTACGCGGACTACTCCTTATATACATGTGGGGAGAAAACTCTATATAAGAAAACCCCGTAATCCATCTCTTTGCCTTTTGGGACTTGCATATATAGCGCCTACGGGGCGCCTACAAGTCACCTATAGTGCTCTACTACTGTGACGGCTCGAACCATTGAACAAATGTCTTAACGAAGACTTGAACAAATGCTTCTAACACGAAGCGAACGAATGCTGTATTACGAAGATATCAAGGTGAGGAGCAAGAGAAGTGGTGAGGCCACGTCTAAATACACAAGCCAAGCCCTAAGCGAACCCCTGACTAGGTGACGCGCCCCAGCGCCGTCACAACTACCTTACTTTTTGACATCCTTAGGAACCACTACTGCCGTAATAAGCCTACAGATGCGCTAATATCGTAAACTTAACTCTACTACTGTAGAGTTATTAGGGGGCGCCTAGTGCTCGCCCCTTTGCCTTCTATTACTATTTCCTTTACGACCTAAAACTGGTCTAGTATATTTTGGCTAATAAGCTACTAGGTAACCGCCTTAAGACCTTTTTATATTAAGAGTAGTGTATTATAGTTCTCTATGCTAGCTACTAAGAGCATTGCTTCTTAGTTGGTGTATAAGGGGCATAACAGTATTATATATTTTAGTGTCTGTCTTAGCCAGCTATATTTACATCTTAGGCTACCTACTAGGATACCTACCTAATAGAGCCAATCTTTTAGTCCTATTATTCCTGTTCCTAGGAGTATTGCTATTATATTTTCTGCCTTTATTAGGCCTTCTTAGAGCCTTTAGGTATTTACCCCCTATAGCATTAACTATACTACAGCCTGGGTTCCTCTTGCTTAAGACAGCCTCTATATCTTTAACTCCTATATGCCTCTCTAGTGTTGGTCCAACCAGTATTATATTGCGGTAAATAGTTTCCTAGTACTCTTTTATGCTCTACTTTAGCTTTTTTCTCTCTTTTACTGTTATCTTTGCTAGTCTCTTATACGTTTCCCTTCCTCCTTTATATGGACCTGGGCCCTAATATAGCACCATTCTTCTTCTGCTTTATCTACCTGTTTCTCTAATATATCTTCCCTACTTTAGGGTTGTTGGTTAGCTCTCCTATAGAGCACCCTAGGGTCCCTCCATAGTTTGTTTAGGCGTGACTTAATGTGCTTTATAACATTAGAGTTGCGCTCCTTTTATACCCTTTATATTATAGCGGCTTTAATATATAATTATAGAGGGGGGATATTAGCTTCCTTCTTAAGCAGTGCTGTGGCCGTTTGCTTATACCCGCCTATTATACTCTAAAGGCAAGCTGTTTAGACCTTTTAGAGTGGTTTAAGGAGTGATTTAAAGGGGCCTTTTTTGGTTTCTCCTATAGCCCAAATACTGGATTTATATATTATGGTTAGCTGGATAACTGCTATATATAGTAGGCGTGACCTCTAGAAGTATGGACCCTATATAGAATTAACGATTCTAGATATTGCGATGTACTGCGCTTAGCCCTTACAGGCTGCTTATAACGCATATACGCTCCACTAGAGCTTACTGTCTACCTATACTCCTAATACCCTTAGGCCTTAAACTAGTTAGCCCCCAAAGCCTTAGATATAGATTATATGCTAGAGATCTATAGGTTAATTACGTTTTCTTATAAAATGGATTAGCTGGTATTTCTCTAGTAAGAATTGGACTCTGTATTGTCTTGCCTATTCTATATAGGTATTATAGGCTTTCTCTAGTATTCTGCAGTTCTCTGCGGCTATTAGCCTGTATATAATTAGGTTTATATTATTAACAAAGCCTATCCCCTAGGTCGCCCCTTTCTTAAAGGACTTAAATAGGTTACTTATAAAGAAGAGGAAGAGTATAGGCGAGAGGGGTAATCCTTATAGTATTCCTGTTGTAACTATAATAGAGGGGCTCTGGTATCTACTAAAGACTAGTAATGTTTCTTTTTAACCTATAAACCCTTAAATAAATTATATAATCTATTCTAGGAAGCCCTTTGCCTTAAGGATATATAGGAGGCGCTTATAGGGTATGTTGTTGTAGGCACCACTAATATTTAGGCTAAGCATTGATATTATAAAGTCCCTTCGCATTACCTATGCAGATTTAATAGTGGTGGCGAGTAACGTAAGTGCTAATAGTGTTAAGTGGGTCTTTCTTGCCCCTATTTAACTTTATAGTAGTAGGGCGTGTTCCTTAGCTATGTTTATTATATAGTCCACTATTACCCTTTCTAAGATCTTGCTAAGGGTGTTTTCTAAGGCAATAGGGCGGTAGCTTCCTAGGATTAAGTAGTCTGCTTTGCCTTCTTTTTATAGGATAATCGTTATTATAGACCTTCTAAGTTACGGGTAGTAGCCTATAGCAAAGCATGCTCTAGCTATATCTGCAAGCCAAGGTACTATAAGTGGTCCATAGGTCTTTAAGGCCTTATTTAGTATCCCATCTGGTCCTAGTGCTATATTATTTAAAAGGCGGCTAATGGTTCTGGCCATTTCCTCTGTTATTATGTCGTTGTTAACCTGCAGGCGAGTCACCGGTGTTTTACCCATAATGTCACTAAGGTCTAATGGGGCCGGTTAGGGGAAGAACCTTTCTATAAGGATCTTTACCTTCTTATCGTTGTTGTTAGTGGCCTGTGACTCCCCTAGCAAACCCTTAATATATAGTGAAATAATATACTACGCTCTTATAAAATTATGGATAGGTAAACATCTTAAATATATTTCCCTATTTATAACACCCTTAAAGCACTATAAGATAATACTTAGACATAAATAGTTAAAATAACATAACTCTTTAATTAGCTGGGTAAAAGAAATATTAAAGTTCTATATAACATATTACTAAAGTTATTACTTAAAAAACTATTTGCTCTATAAATATATATATAACTATTTAAACTTAATATAATATAAATTACCCTTACTATAAACCTTAACCTAATATAATAAATCTATAACTACTAATTATAGTAAAGAATGTGAATGTCGGAACGTTAATCACGTGACGTAGTCACGAGACTACAAAGCGAGACTAACTGTCTGACCTTGGAGCAACCCCTTTCTTTAGAAACAATCGAACAACTACCAACTTCAACACCGCATACATATCATACAGTGATATTCGTGCCCGTTGATAAAGCGAGTATACCGACACTGATTAGTAGACGTACAGATCAGGAAATATGTAATAAGCTAGAGCTTAAGAACCGTACTGGAAACAGTACACGGATCGCCTGGCCTTGTCTATTTCAGTTAAAGGAGAAAGCTACATTACCCTCAAAGCTTGAGACCACGTATTAGCTTAACTGCTAACGCGTCAGATCGCCTAGAGAATTATATCTTTATTTGGAGAAGATTACGACCTCCCTCAAGCTTGAGAGAATTTGTACTGGCCTTACAGCCAATACAACAGATCGCTGAGAGAATAGCAGTCTTGCTAAGAACACTTTACAGGCCCAACGGCTATAGAGAACGTACACACTAGAGAGAGCTACGCCACCCTCAAAGCTCGAGACGAACGTATTAGCTTAACTGCTAACGCGTTAGATCGCCTAGAGGATCATACCTTTGCTAAGAATCTTCAGTTTTCAAAAACTGTAGATTTGTCAAGGGGACACGCACACACCCTTACACCCTTACCTCTACATCCTCACCTCTCGACCCTCGACCTCGACCCTCGACCCTTGACCTCAAACCTCAACCTCGACCTCGACCTCAACCTTAGCCCTCGACCTCAACCTCAACCCCAACCCTCGACCTCGACCTCTATTCAAGCCTTAAGCCTCAAACTCTCACACCCACCCTTATACCTACAATCATGGAACTAACGGAGAAAGAATGGGCCGTAATGGCTAGTAAATACGGATACGGAATCGATGTAAACGAGGCTATAAAGGACGAACTAGTAGAGTTTGTAGAAACGACGATGTATCTAATATAAGACCTCACAGATAATAGCTTATGGGCTGTCTTTCTAGAGCAGTTCAAGGGATTTACAGTGGAGAGCTTTAAGAAGATACGCATAGATATTAGATCTAAGCTGCAAAGACATCTCCTTAAAAGAGGTGTTTATGTAGGCAGACGCACCAGCAGAATTACTATATCTGAGCTGTTATTTAAAGTTACATAAGAAGAAGAGCTGCATTAATGGACAGATGAGGAGATCGTAGCAACCATTAAGGAGTTGGCAGAACCACTAACTATAAGAGCACTACAAGACAGGTTAAACCACACTTATGACGGTCTATCGGGTCAGCCTATAGCTATAGTTACTACCCCACCTAGTCCTCCTCCTGCCCGGTATCTTTACCCTAGTACTGCTAGGGGTAGACTAAACCATACTCTCGACGGTTTAGCTATTGGCCCAGAATCAGTTCAGCCTATAGCTATAACACTACCCAGAACGCAGACACCTACCCCTATAATACCACAACCACCTGTAGAGTCTCAACCGCAACTACTATAACCACCTGTAGAGTCTCCGCCGTAACTACCCCCACCGCTAGCTACCTTAATCGCTACCCCCGCTGCCCCCCCTGGTACTCCTACCCTACCTAGTCCTCCTCCTGCCCAGTATCTTTACCCTAGTACTGCCAGGGATAGACCAAACCATACTCTTAACGGTTTAGCTATTAGCCCAGAATCAGTTCAGCCTATAGCTACAGCTATAGCTACAATACCGCCCAGAACGCAGATACCTATCCCTATAATACCTTAACTATCTGTTGTATCTATACCCCGGCAAGCTGCACCAACTGCCTCTACCCTTTCTCTAGTAACTGCTCCTACCCTACCACTAGCTACTCCGCCAATTCCACCAGCTATTCCAACTGCCGCACCACCAGTTATCCCAATCGCTGCACCGCCAGCTACCCCAATCACTACCCCCGCTGCCCCTGCTGCCCCCGCTGCCCCTACTGCCCCTACTACCCCTCCCGGTCCTTAATCCTCCAATTACAACCAATTGCTATGGTTGAGAGAGCAGCAACCACAGCAGCTGCAGCAACTGCAGTAGCTACATATATATATACCACCTAGGCCGACTGTGCCTAGTGTGGAGCAAGGACCTAGGCAAAGACCTAGATATAGCAAGGAGGTAGCCATAATTGTAAAGATCTATACAGATAACTAGAAGGCTTGCCAGGGAGTTCCTACCTATAGAACTGCCGTCTTAAACCCTAAAGAAGACTTGTCTCAGTTAATCAATAAGTTACAATCTTCAACCGTTATATAGGAGAAGAAATACCCCAGTTAAGGAGCGTATACTACCTTTACGGATCGCCGCTACCATAATTAAGACCAAGGCCAAAACCACGACTAAAATAACCGAAACTTTAGCCGCAATCGAACACCCTACGGACGCTATAATAAAGGAGTGGGTTAAACGAACGAACTGTAAAGTATTGCCTGGGTGTACAGTAGGGAGTAGGCAATACCCTTATACAGGAGAGAGAGAGAGAGACAAACCAATAGGGGAGGAAGAAGGCTGTAAGCCTAAGGAGCTTATAAAGGGTGGCCAAGGCCTAGCTAAAGGCTAGCCTTAGCAGCCCTAAGAGCTCCCAGAATGTAGCTAAGGATTAAAAGAGAAGCTATTGCGTATAGATAGGAAAAGCCTAGCTATTGCGTATACGCTACGAGTAGTCTAGAAGACTTAACTTTAGAGCGTAGATTAGCCTTCTTTTTAGAGTTGCTCCAGTGTCGGAACGTTAATCACGTGACGTAGTTACGAGACTACAAAGCGAGACTAACTGTCTGACCTTGGAGCAACCCCTTTCTTTAGAAACAATCGAATAACTACCAACTTCAACACCGCATACGTATCATACAGTGATATTCGTGCCCGTTGATAAAGCGAGTATACCGACAGTGAAGATGTTATATTAAAACCTCTTAAAATTTGTATAATATAGGCCGCGCCTTTTATCTTATTAGCAAAAAGACAAAATTATAAATTTTTTACTATAACTATAGAAGATATTAAGAAAGCACTAAAACCAAAATAGTATTTTAATCCCCAACCTTTTATACCTAAAAAGTATTATAACCTAATTAATAAGTTTAAGAAACAATTTGCAGACTAATTAGATCTATACTAAGAGAAGTACAATTTTAAGATAGAACTTAAGCCTGGTACAATACCAAAGTTTAGTCTACTATATAGTATATTATAAGAAGAACTGCTTATAATATAATAATACCTTAATAAGCATCTAGAAAAAGGATTTATTTATTCTAGTTAATCTCTATTTACCTTACCTATACTATTTATTAAAAAGCTAGGAGGAGGCTTAAGATTTTATATTAATTATTAAGCTCTAAACATAATTATAATTTAAAACTAATATCCAATTCCCTTAATTTAAGAGACGCTTAACTAATTAGTAAAGGTATAGTATTTTATAAAGCTTAATATAATTACTGCCTTTAATAAAATTTGTATATATAAAGGAGATAAGAAGTATACAGCTTTTTGTATATAATAGGGACTCTTTAAATACCTAGTAATACTATTTAGCGTAAAAAACGGTCCCAGTATATTTTAGTAATATATTAATAATATCTTAATCTACTTATTCTTGCTTTTTAAATATTAAAAATATATTAAAATAGTTTTTAAACGCTTATAAGATACGGGCTTATAATATAATATTAAGAAATGCAAGTTCCACGCGTCTAAGGTTATATACTTAAGCTTAATTATATCCTATAACGGAATTAAAATAGACCCTAAAAAAGTCGCTATAATTATAAACTAAGAAAGCCCTAATAATATATAAGATATTTAAGGATTTCTAGGATTCACAAATTTCTATTAATAATTTATTAACTACTTTTTAGAAATTGCTTAATTATTAGTTAACCTAATAAGGAAGAATATAAAATTTAAATAGACTACTAAATATAAATAAGCTTTTAAGAACTTAAAATATTGCTTTATAACTACCCTAATTCTTACCTATTTTAACCCTAACCTTAAATATATTATTAAAATAGACTTGTTAGATTATATACTAGGGGGAGTGTTATTACAATATAATAAGAACGGCGAGCTATATCTAGTAGCCTTTCTCTCCTAGAAACTTGCCCCTACTAAATTAAACTATAAGATATATAATAAAGAACTACTTATAATTGTTAAATACTTTAAATAATAGTATCCTAAGCTTAAAGGATTATTATTTCTAATATATATGTTAATAGACTATAAGAATCTGTAGTACTTTATAACTATAAATCAATTAACACAGCACTAAATTTATTAGGCTAAATACCTCTTATAATTTAACTTTAAGATTATATATTAACTAGGCAAACTTAATTAAAAGCCTAACGTATTAATATAATAATTATAAGACTTACCTATAAATGCTTTAGATAAACGAATTATAAATTAATTACGGATTTTACTACCCCTTAAATATTTTAAAAAACTACGCCCTATATTTCTAGATATGGAACTTAATAGAAATAAATTAGAAATTAATAAATGGGAAATAGAAATTAATAAGCTAATGGAATATAAATATAAGAATAAGAATAAGAATAATAATTCATTACTTAACGTCCGATTTGGATCCCTATTAGGCCCATATGGACTACTCCTTATATATATATAGGGAGAAAACTCTATATAAGAAAACCCCATAATCCATCTCCCTGCCTTTTAGGACTTGCCTATATAGCGCCTATAGGGCGCCTGCGAGTTACCTATAGTGCTCTACTACCTTACTTTTTAACCTCCTTGGGAACTACTGCTGCCGTAATAAGCCTATGGACGCGCTAGTATTATAAACTTAACTCTACTACTGTAGAGTTATTAGGGGGCGCCTAGTGCTCGCCCCTTTGCCTTTTATTACCATTTCCTTTGCAACCCAAAACTGGTCTAGTATATTTTGGCTAATAAGTTACTAGGTAACCACCTTAAGACCTTTTTATATTAAGAGTAGTGTATTATAGTTCTCTATGCTAGCTACTAAGAGTATTACTTCTCAGTCAGTGCGTAAGGGCAGGTAGTTATATATTAGCTAGTAATATAGTAGAGTTTAACATACCTGCTTATCTAGGCCTCTACCCTAGTTTTCTAGTATTTTTGTCCTAGTTTATAAGCAATTGGCTGCCACTATTAATTGTAGGGAGTTTTACCAGTTCTTTTAGATATCTTATAATAGTATTACCTAAGTACCAGTCTACCCCCTAGCAGTCTGTATAAGAGTTTCCTCCTAAAGTTAGTACGCTTTTGCATGGCTTTGGTGCCTTCTATAGCCTCTAGTTTTACGCCTTTCTTTATTATTTCCGTTAGTGTAGGCATAAGCTGCCGTTTCTAGGGGTTGTAACTCCTATCTTTACGCCTACTGACATAATCCTATGGGGGCGTTATAGCTGTATCCTGCAATATAGTTAGGTATACCTTTTATAGACAAGGCTAAGCCACTGCCTCTCCCGCCTAAGTAACTCCTATTTACTCCTTAAGTATATCTCACCAGCAAGCCGCCCTAAAGGCGAATAGTTCCGTCTGTTAATATACCAATATGTATATCTATTCTCTTAAGCTATGTAGTAGTCTCTCTGGCTAGGGTATAATCCTACCTACCTACTAGGTATACTAAAGGTTAGAGCCTAGTTAAGGGGTAAGGTCCTTAAAGCTAGCAGTGGCTACTATATACTACGCCCTGTGGGAAGCTAGTAGTAATATAGGGGCGCAACACCCTATATACTACTAGTTCCCGTTTTACGTTGCATGTAAGAGTCTCCTTATAATAGGCCGACTGTGTCTTGCAGGAGGGGGGCTATAGAGACACTAGGTCCCGCACTAAACAACCTACTCTCCCCCCTCCTATTAACTAAGCTTATATCCCCCCTTTTTATAAGCTGGCCTATATCTCTAACTGTTAAGTCTTTATCCAACTGGCCTATGTTTCCCCTGCAGCCTCCCCTATATATATGCATTAGAGGTTTTATATATTTAGGTAAACTATATTACCTTCCTAATAACCACCATTAGGGAATATAGAGCTCGAGTTCGACTTTTGGAGCTCTTGCTGCACCCGGCCCAAAAAGACCAAACCAACCAAAAGAACCCTGAAAAACACCCTGATAATCCCCTAAGATGCATGCATCACAGGGGAGGCACAGGTGGAACGACGGTAGTACGCAGTCGCGCGCGACCGCCAGACCTATACCCAACAATGGCCCCCTATAACAACAACAAGGACAGGCGAATACCACACCAGAAAGCGGAAATACCCTAATTAAGAAGGCATCTGATAAAATATAAAGCCTATTAGACGCGTCTAGTATCTAGAACTATGGGGGAGCATCTATTAGCCATTATAAACTAATGCAGCTAGCAGAATGGCTCCAGTCTAGTAAACCTTAGGCGCCCCTCTAGCAAATCCTTAATTAAATCCTCCAACGGCTAAATAAAATCGAAGATAAATAAAACCCCCCCCTTTAGGCGAACCGCACCTAGGCCGCCGTAGCTGCGCTTCTATAGTATAGGGAACCTACCCCCCTAAAAACAATAACCGGGTATATAATCACAATATAACCAAATATAGAAAAGGCAGAGGAACTTAGGGGACAATCAGAAACAGAAGTTCTTATAGAGATTTGCAAGGAGGTCCATAACGCCGTCACAGTCCAACACCTTAGGAGTGGAGACATTAGAGTCACCCTAAAGGACTAACAGGCAAAGGAACGGGCCGTAAGGGTAGGGGACAGGCTAGGAGAGCGTATTGGCATAAAAGTGCTTTATAAAGATTACCTAGTTAAAGTCCTGTCGGTTCCCATAAGCCTTAGGGTAGAAAGGGGACGCTAGGCGGACAATACAGCAACTATATAGGAGATAGTAAAACAAACGGAACGCCTTATACTAGGACTTGTAATTACCCGGATCTAATGGCTTTAATAGGAAAATACAAACCAAGCATATAATAAGAACAATAAGAGGATATAAGGGGCGCTAGAGACTTGCTAGGGAGACAACAAACAAACGCATAGCTCCCTTATTATTAGCGTATATATACTAGGAATGCAAAAACTCCTTATCTAAAAAGGAATAATTATAAATGGCCTTATATACAACACAAGGCTCTACAACTACAGACTATGCCTGGAACGATGTTATCGCTGTATATAATAGGGACACACCCAATCTACATACGTAGCACAGGTATGCTACGGCCACTATATAGGCCCCTATAATATAAGACAATATATAAATTAAGACCAAATAAAATGCGTGAACTGTTACCAAAGCACATATAAGGCGTGGAAGAGAGAAGACTGCATTAAATATAGAAGACGGAAGGAAAGGGCTTAATAGCTACAGGAACAACTACACGCTAGGTTATATAAATAGAAACAATAGGCAATAAGCTAGGAGGACGCAGGTGTTTTCCTAGCGTTTCCTACCTTTAATACTAGGGGGCTAAGCCAGCCATCCTAAGCCTTAACGGGCTAAAAGCGACGCCGCGTAATATTACCAGACTAAATAGGGACACAAGGGACATATAGGACATAAGGGAGAGGACGCCCAGTAAGAAGACCCCCATAGATGGCTACGGCAAGTTCAAGGCCGGGATAATTAAGAATTAGATTTAACGTGGTAAATATAACATACACAGCTGGCTTATAAGGGGCATATAGCCAATTGGCGAGAACAGGGGAAGAACTAGAGGCAATAACAGACTTAAATTTAAAAAGGCTAGTAGGAACACAAGATATAGGAATAGAAAGCTCTATATAAAATAAGTAGTGGCCAGGGAGCAAACACAGGAGACAGAAGTTCTAAATATTTTAGAGAAAGTAGAAATGGAAGAAGTAAGGAGCAAAGAAGAGGCGAAGGACCCCCACCAGGGGTCCGCCACTTAACCATTATACAGTACAACTGCGGCAATACGAACCACCATCTAGTAAGGCCCCTACTAAATAGTCTAGACCTAGAAAAACACTATATTCTTACTATATAAGAGCCGTATTATAATACCTATATATAATTAACATACTGCCCCTAAGGATTCTAGCTCCTATATAAACCAAAAGCAGCCATACGCGTATGCTTTATAATTAGTAAAAATATCAGCCTTGCCTTATGGTTATAGCAGGCAGTTAACCTAAATATTGCAGTTATAACTATCTAGATATATAAGGGACTAGTATAAATTATTAATGTCTATAACCCTAGGGTTGAAGGGGTAGCATAGACAGAGAATATTATATCTGTAATAAGCTTGCTAGAAACTGAACACGCAGAGTTTATCCTACTAGGAGACATAAACCTCTACCACCTATAGTAAGGGGGCATCCATGTTGCTACTAATTAATAGGTAGAGTGCCTACTAAGAGCTATAGATAACGGGGGCCTTAAGCTAGCTACCCCCCTAGGTGCAATTATATGGCAATAGGGCACCGCCAAAAGTACAATCAACCTTACGATTATAGATAAAAACCTATACTAGAGACTTAAAAGGTGCTCCCCTAAAGAAGAATGGGCACTTACCTTAGACTATATCCCTATCCAGATACAACTAGATCTGGACATTAAGGCGTAACTAAATAGTAAAAAATACGTAATAAGGAAGCTTAATATAGATAGCTTCCTTAATATAATTAAACAATAACTCTAAGACCTAGAAGAAATCCACCTAATACCAAATAAGCAAGGCTTATTGGCTACCCCTAAGGAAATTAATTAAAGATTAAAAAGGATCTAGGCAGCAATTAAAAGCGGGCTAGAAGAGCACTACCCGGTTTTAAAACCGGGCCCCTACACGCGATATATATGGTCCGCATAGTGCGCGGCCCTTATAGCCGGCCAACAATAAGTAAGGAGAAAATATACAAGCAGCCATAATTCTAAGGACGAGAGACGATATAAAGACACAAGAAACCAGCTAAAGAATACCCTAAGAAAAGAAGCAAGGAATAACTAGAGACGGTTTATAAATAAATATACTACTAATTTAAGTCTCCCCTATAACAAGGGCCTTTAGACCATAGTGAAATAGGTAAAGAAAAAGGCGGGACGCCTAGTAGAAGATCTATACCTACTACCCCTACAAAGAGCAGGCGAACCATAGGCCACAAGCAACAATAATAAAAAGGCAAAGATCCTTATAGAAAGATTTTTCCCTTAACTGGCTCCAGCAGACCTTAGCAACATTACTAGTAAAACACCAGTGACTCGCCTAAGGGTTAATAGCAATATAACAACTAAAGAAATGGCCAAAACTATTAGCCGCCTTTTAAACAATATAGTACTAGGACTAGATGGGATTCTAAACAAAGCCCTAAAGACCTGTGGACCACTTATAGCACCTTAGCTTGCAGACGTAGCCAGAGTATGCTTTGCAATAGGCTATTACCCGCGACTTAAAAGATCCATAATGACAGTTATCTTATAAAAAGAAGGCAAAGCAGACTACTTAATCCCAGGAAGCTACCGCCCTATTGCCTTAGAAAACACCCTAAGCAAGATCTTAGAAAAGGTTATAGCGGACCATATAGCAGATACAGTAGAGGAACACGCCCTACTACCACAAAGCTAAATGGGGGCAAGAAAGAATCGCTTAACGCTATTAGCACTTACACTACTCGCTACTACCATTAAAACTGCATGGGCTATATAAAAGGACTTTATAGTATTAATGCTTAGCCTAGATATTAG
>Ga0307507_10003782_pt1 | contig 28363 bp, 29 predicted proteins | sample 7_EM_MG_FD_207223 | JGI IMG/M metagenome (GOLD analysis project Ga0307507, IMG submission 207223) | Populus trichocarpa ectomycorrhiza microbial communities from riparian zone in the Pacific Northwest, United States - 7_EM | ecosystem: Host-associated > Plants > Roots > Unclassified | place...
GAGTTTTGGAGGAGCATGGGAGATCGTTACGCCCTCGAGTGGCTAAATAAACGTTGTTGATTGTCGTGATCGGTAACCCCGTCATGGGCGGTTACACCATAAATTACGTTATCGTGATATGTGCTGGTCGGAAAAACAAAGCACAGCACGGAAGACAGGCGTTTGTTGTCACCGATCGTGAAATACTGTATCAACGATCCCTCCATCCAGCGTCCAGCGAGGATTTTATTTGAAGCTTTTTATTCTTTTTTTTGTTTTCGGGGGGGGTTTTTTTTTTCTCTTCAAGTGCTCGTCATGTGATCAATAATAAGTATACCGTATGATATAATGACTGGAAGGGAAGAAAGAAAAGTGAAGTCAGCGGAAGGGGAAGAAAAGAATTGAGCGACTCACAGTGCTCAACTTATTCATTCTGTCTGTTTGATTGAGGCTGGCGAGTGACACAAGCGACTGACCCTTTAGATGTGAAACATGCTGTGTGCGATGACGAAGCTGGGGGGGAACGGGAAACGAGACATGATACGACTGCCCGGTTCGTCCCCCACTATCGTACCGGTATGTGTGTGATATCGTGCCGGTATTCCACCTTATCTATTGTTGAAGAATTTTGTCCGAGTGATGGGGGTTTTTGATTACACTCTGCCACACTGTAGACACGGGCGTTTCTGGCAGCGAAGACAGACAAACTTCTATCATTGTTTCAGCACTTGTACCTAGTACTTGGGTACTTAACCTGGGTTAATTAAGGTACCGGTATGTAGACGAGAGCCAGGAAGATACAGTCCGGTGCTGCACCTATCAGCTTTTGACAGTACGATACTGGTACCGATATGGTACCTTGCCGCAAGGGAGGTGTTTTCTTCCAACTACCGAGTATAATACAGTTCAGTATTATAGTTACCGGTTACCAGCACTTCGCCACTTTTGCTCCCGTGGCATGAAGAGAGAGGTTCCGAAGAATCAGGATTCGCCAACTCGCCCTTTCTGCAGGAATTCTGTTGGAGGCAACCTGTATTATGGTACACGATGCCTTTATGTGTAAGATCGTGCATGAGAGAGAGGGAAAGGTAGGAAGGGAAAAAAAAAGAAATTAATCCTTCTGGAGAAAGTATTTAGATCTTGAAATCCGAGATTCGTGTGTCTTGGGGCATGGGTGGTTTTCCTTGCGGTGCTGTACCGGTATCGGTAGTCGACAGCAAAGTGAGAACGCAGTGACGCGAGAACGCCCATATAACCTTTATTGGACAGGGGTCAATTGTATGGGAATTCTCATTACTCGAGTACTGTATACTGTGGCCGGTGCTCGAGTACCGGTACCAGTACCGCACCACTGTAGCTGGATGATGATGAGTGGTCTGAAGGAGAGGTAGAGTTTGTATGGTCACCGGCTCGCAACGAGCACTCGTCAACAAGGAGAAGTCATCCAGATCTTCGCCTCCCCCACGCCTGGCTTACCACTTCAACCACCCCCCCAAAGAAAAAAACGGCCAGTCGACTCATCCACACATTCACCTCCACATACTCGTCTTTCGTCTTGTGTACTCGAGTACTTGTCCCCCTTTGGCCTTATTTCGCTCCTGGTGTCTCTGCGATACTGGGAATCTCTCTCCTAGACTTTTGATCCGCTCTCTTCCGTCCCCTTTGCTGCTTTAGACAGGAGATAATCCAGAGATATCTGACATTCCCTACCGTATCCTTCATCTCTTAGGCTTGACCACTACTCGCTCTCTGCAGCTCTATTGGTACTCCTTTGCGATTGGTCGTCAAACGGAGCTCCCACGCCCAGCAAAAAGCAGTCCAAAGCATATATGGCTGCGCCAACCTACGGTCATCACCCTTCGCATCCGCAGACCTTCCATGGATCAGCGATAGCCGCTGCCCCAAACGTTCCAGCGGGCACGTTTCTACCAGGAACACTGATTACCGTTGGTTCTCACAAATGCACAATAGATCGCTATCTATCTGAAGGCTGGTCTCGCTTTTCTGTCTCAACTTCCCAGGCCTGGAGCATCACCCCCCTGCACTCAGCTCTTTTTTATTTTTATTTTTATTTTTTATACTGACCTTTCAACTGGATTGCCAGGCGGGTTTGCTCATGTATATCTCGTTCGGCTTTCGAGGCCGGTGGATGGATTGGATGTGGCTGTTTTGAAGCGGGTTGCTGTACCCGATAAGGAGGCTCTTACTAGTATGAGGACTGAGGTGGAGACAATGGTTGGTCTTGGTGCTCTGGTCTCCCCCCGGGTATAATATGGCTGAAACTTGGATTATTAGAAACGATTAAAGGGTCATCGACACATTGTTACCTACATCGACTCACACGCATCGCATTTGAAAGGTGGCGGGTATGAAGTGTTTTTATTGATGGAGTATTGTGCGGGTATGGGTCAATGCTCAGTTTTGTGGGGGAGGACGGGATGCTGACTGGTATCTGCGTAGGGGGGGGGTTGATTGATTTCATGAATACTCGGTTGCAGAATCGGCTCACGGAGCCTGAGGTCCTCAAGATTTTCGACGACGTGGCAGAAGGTGTTGCTTGTATGCATTACCTCCAACCTCCACTTCTCCATCGGGACTTGAAGGTGGAGAATGTTTTGATAGCTTCGCATCGGGGGTATAAGCTGTGCGATTTTGGATCTTGTGCACCCATCCGGGCTGCCCCGCAGTCGGTCACAGAATGCCGATTGATGGAGGAGGATATTCAGAAGCATACAACTCTCCAATACCGATCTCCGGAGATGGTCGATGTGTACCGGAAGTTACCGATTGATGAGAAGTCAGATATATGGGCACTTGGCGTTCTTTTATACAAGCTCTGCTACTACACTACGCCATTCGAAGACCAAGGGCAGCTGGCAATTCTGAACGCTTCGTTCAAGTTTCCTACGTACCCTCCTTTCTCGGACCGTATTAAGAAACTTATTGGTTAGTATGTGGTTCGTATCTGATGGGCCCTAAACTAATGAGTTCAGGGTCAATGTTACGTGAATCGCCTCAGCTGCGACCCAATATATATCAGGTTGTCCGGGAAGTGTGCTTAATGCGTGGGAAGGAAATACCGATTAAAGATGTTAGCTCCCTGATCTACTGCGATTGAAATTAAAGCTAACTGGGCTAGATCTATTCCGATCGTACAGCACAGAAAGTTAAATTAGCCGAGAAGCTAGCTCTCCCGGTTCAACCACCTCCCAGCATTGTTGCGTATCAGGCACCTCTTCCACCACCGAGTCAAGCCATTCCCGATATCACTCCCATGAGACGCGGGAGGCCGACCAAGAGCCCGGCGGTGCATTCGGCCGCTACTTCTAGGACCAGAGCAGCAGATCCGTCACCACAGATAAGGCCAATATCTACAGACCCGTTTGCTGCTCTGGATTCGGGTTCTCCGAAAGCTAACCAGGACGAACTCTCGAATCGGTTCCCTAGCGTGGAGCAGTTCTCTTTGCTACATGACTACGGGAGTAAATTCGAGTTTAGTGAATTGTCGCCTTCGGCACCTGAAGCCCCGAAAAAGGATCTTAATACTAGATTGACAGAGAAGTTGGCGGATGATGCCTTTACGCCTACGACTCAGCCTTCTCCACTAAGGCCGACGGGCGCGAGGTTTCCGGAAAGCGTGTCACGGGGTGTTACCGGGAGTGGGATGTCGGGGTGGCCAACTCTCTCGGAACCTCAACCTACTCGGCCTCCCATGATTTCTACTGGTACGATGACTTCTCCGGCATCTTCTAGATCGCCATCTCCGATAGGGCCCGCTGGCAGGTCGTTGGAACAAGGTTCGCAAGCCCCGCCTACAACCTCTCGACTCAAGCCGCGAAGGCCATCTGCGCTCGATATAGGCCGTTCCGCAGCACATACGCATGCAGCGACTATATCCAGGACCCCTAGTTCCTCGAGACCGTCCCTCGAGATCCATCGTCCAGCATCCGCTCTTGATGTTGCTAATCCAAACACCATGAATCGTTCTGCATCTGCAAACTCCAGACCACGACCGACCAGTGTTTACATCGAATCTAACCTAGAGTTCCTCCGGGATTTGGATTCTGCCACTACCCAAGCTAGTATGGGGCCGCCAACTAGTCTTTCTGTACAGCGGAGTATAACTGGGCAGTCCATAAATTCCCAGCGTTCCGAGCATATCGAATCCAATGTAGATTACCTCCGGGTAATGGAGACTGAGTCTGAGGCCAAGCCAGAAAAGCGCGGCTCAAGCGGAGGATTTGTTGGGAAACATGTCAAGCGCGCTAGCATGCCTTCAATATCGCTTCCGAATACCAAGAGCCTCCTGGCCGGTAAATTTGGTGATGCGTTCCGGAGATTCGAGCGTAATAACACCGGTAGTGCGAGCGGAGGGGATCGCTATGACAGAGATCGCACCCCTAGCCCTGACGTGGACCGTGCGTTAATGCCGACTATTAGCGGAAGCCAGGCAACTTCGGAGGTCGGCGATGATTGGGAGGTTAGTAGTCAAGATGTGCCACCAGAGATGAAGAGGGAGTTGGAGAAACGCCGGCTATCACAGGAGGAAAGGAGGGTTGCTGCTGCTGCGGCGGAATACAAGCGGCAAGTGGCCGATCGTGTTCCAGGTGAAGGGAGTTCTGGGAGGCCCTCGAGCTCAAGAAGCAGAGCAAATTCGATCCAGAACAAGGTCAAAGCGCTCCTTAGTGAAAATCACCGTGCTCCAGCTCTTAAAACGGCGGAGGGCTATGGCCGGTTCACTGACGCCCAACAGCACCAGCAAGCGTATCCCGTCGACCAGGCTGGGGGCCGAGTGAGAGTTTCTGAGAAACCTAAGGCGGATGGACAGATTCGAACTAAGCAGTACTATAAAGGTGGGGGGAGCAATGCCTATCGGCCGGGCACTTCTGGTGCTCCACGGATCAAAGAATCTATCATAGAGATTATGCCGGTCTCTAGCTCTTCTGGTGGTGGTAAAGTCCTCCGGAAGCCCATTCCTCTGTCACCAAATACCGCCTCGTCCGTACTATCAATCTCTCCAACCTCAGCAAACCGCCCGGACCCACCCCCCAAACCGACAAAACTCCGTGGTAGCTCCCCAGTCCTGCCACCACCAACCTCCCAGCAACGGCAGCAGAGGAATAGCGAGGGGGGTATGAACGGCAACGACGGAACAGATGAAGATTGGCAGAGAAACTTTGCAAAACGATACCCCAGCTTGTCTGGTCTGGAACTTGTGGAAACGGTGGTGGGGCCTGGGCGGAAAGTCTAGCTCAATATTGGGCTGAACACGACAGTGTAATATATCCTCTTTTCTCTCACACACACACTCCAATGCGATAGTGGGGATGGGTGAGAAGGCAGAAAGGAAGAGGGAAATTAAAGTTTTTATTACGCTTACGTTTCTTTCCTTTTTTCTCCTCATTGCCATACTTTACTTGTAGCAGTTTGTTTTTGTCCCTTTTTTTTCTTTTTCTTTTAAGCTTATATTTATTTCTATTATCATTGCCATTGCCACGCGTTCCATCAACTTAGCCAAAAATGATACCCTGGGAGGTATTATTCTAGTATGATTATATTATTTCCTTTATTATTATTATTATCATCATTATTACTATTTACATTTCCTCTTTCATTCGTAGCGCGAGTCTCTCTGTTCATCAGCAGTCAGTCATGAGATTGCTCTTCTCCCCCTTCCGGTTCGTTCGTTTATACTTCCTACTTCACCTATCTACCTACCTACCTACCTACCTAGATAAACCAATCCACCCGCCTACCCACCTACCACCGTCATGCATATTTGTGCGGGTTTTGTGTGATGATTGTTCACTATAGATGTTTGGCTGTTGTTTGTTTTCTTTCTTTCTTTCTTTGTCTTCGTTATGTTGTCTGAATGAATGTTTTCATGTTACTGTTGCGTGGGTGAGGGGTATGATGTGGTAATGTGATTGAATTTTATTTTATTTTCCTTCTCGAAATCATTGGTTCATGGTGTGTCACTCGATTGGTAAATTGGTTGGATTGTTTGGGTGCGAAGGGGGAGGTGTAGGACAAGGGCGGCCTGAGCTGGGGCTCTTCGTGTTTGGTTGTGTCGAGGTGTGGCCGTGCTCGTGCTATAGTGTATTGGCGTAGTCTCTGCTTGCTGTGTTTGTAGCGCGTTTGCAATCTGTAGGCATGGTGGGGAAGGAGGGGGGTTAATGGATCGACGAATGGATGATCCAAACTATTCGAGTATGATATTACGGGTGTTTGCAAAGGTCCAAGACCTAGTCGCAGAGCTTTTAAGCAACAGCGATGGTAATAGTGGACTAACTTGACGAGATGAAGAAAAGGCTATAATGAATACTAAGTACACTCCTCTCTGCTCCGCTCTGCCTCCACTTCACCTTCCCTATAAGAGTCTAAGCTGAAGCCAGAAGATATAATTTTGATTCACCCAACCAACAAACCATACAAAGCCAATTACTTAAAAAAGAACAATGAGGAATTTAGGGGGAGAAAGGAAAAAACTGTTCAAGATCTATAATTCCTCTTCAGTCTCCGTGATATACTCAAAGTCCTCTGGCGGTGGAGCGTCCGAGTCACCATCGTCATCCTCTGCGTTAAGCACGTTGACTGCTGCCGCAGCGCCACCGGTGCCTGGGCCATCGTTGACGGAGCCTACAGTGTGGCCGGGACCGGTCGTCGTGGGTGCAGTCGCTTTGCGGGCTTTGAGTTCCATGAGCCTTACAGGCTCACTTGGGGTGCGGTCAAGGAGGAGGAGGATACCGCCGGTTGGCTGTTTATACGTTAGCTTGTTTTCGTATTTGCAAGGGGGAGGGGTATGAGAAAGGCACCTTCTTTACGGGCTCATATCTGCCGTCACTGGTAAAACTAATATACTTTAGTTGCTCCGGAAGGACTCGAGACATGTTTCCGAGTTCGTAGCCAACTTTTTCCTTCTCTGCTCGCTTCTTTTTCTCGCCTTCTTCTCTTTTCTCGCCTTCTCCTTCACCTTCTTTCCTGTCAGCGGAGTCATCTTCAAGGTCCATCTTATCGTCGCCTTCTGCTATGGGTCCTGGAGTCACGGGTGTGGAGACGGGGTCCGTCTCCATAGCATCTTCGCCCTTGGCGGCGGCCTCCTTCGCAGCCTTCTCCTTCTCCGATCGCTTGGCACGTTGACGGGCCTTTACCGTAGTTGATAGAACTGCAGTGGCTATTTTCTCGGGGGCCTTCTCGGTCGATTCCTCAACCTTTGGTGGATAGTCGAAGAGTGACGGTCTGGTGTTTGACCAGAATTTGAAATCGGGTACCTATATGATAGAGTTAGTTGTGTGTTGTAAAAATACATGTCGAGAGAGCCTACTAACATTCAATTCATCGTCCAAACCAATCAAACCAGTTGGCATGAAGCTCAAACTCAAGAAATGCGTCAATGGGAACCAGTACCAGTATTGCGTAAAGACAGCCATGCCAACGATGGCAGGGAGATTCAAACTGCCAGTTTGAGTTTGTAATCCAATCGTGACGTTTCTTCCACCAGCATCAATAATACCCAATGCCAACGCCGCTCCAAACTTGGCCATTGCATCTTCATGTTTCTCACCCACCATTCCCTCAAATGTCTTTCGTAGGGAAGCAACCTTAGGATTCATTTGATCGTTTTGTTGAACTAGAATCATGGCCATCGAGATAAGTGCACCCTGGCGGACAAAGTCCGTTGGATCCTTAATCATGGGCTCCAGGAGGTCGATAGCCTCGTCGAGACCAGTTCCGGCGCATGAGATACCTAGGGCAAGAGAGGCACCGTAACGGACATGCGGATTGTAGCTTTCACTCAGAAGCTCCACCATTCTTGGTACAGCATTCGGTTTTCGGAATAGAATAAATCCAAGACTCATGACTGAAACCCTACGAACATCATCATTGACATCACTCACAGCAACATGCAGCAACTGCCGGATTGCCTTGTTGCTACCGGTGCCACAGTAAGCCATTGCTATTGTCATAATGCCTCCGTATCGTAGTGTTGGATCCGGGTCATCGAGAAGAGTGTTTATCAGGTCGTCGGCAGCTTCTTGTTTTCCAAACATAATCAAGGCCATACCGATTGCTAGGCCTCGGATAATCTTTTCATGCTGCGTCTCGTGTGCGTATTGGACCATATCTTCTAATGAAGCGGAGCTCCCTGTACCTAACATGACCAACCCCATGGCTAGCCCAACAGCTTCACCAGCGATTGCCGAATCACTCCACAGCACGGTCTTGAGATCGTCATAAATACCTTGGTTACCCGTCGCCATTCCAGCAACACCCAAGCCTAGGGCGCCACCATGCTGTACCATTTCGTCCGAGGTGCCCTGAAACTGCTTTCTCAGAAAGTCAAGCACATCCGTTCCGTGGTTGGCGTAAATCAGACCAAGAGCATACAAACTACCACCTTGGGAATATGGAGAACCAGTAGACACACCCTCCTGAGGCAGGTATGGTTCTAGCAACTTGAGCCCCTGGCTCAAGTTTCCGCGATGTATAACACCTAATGCAGCAGTAGCGGTGAACTTGGACCAATTAACGGCTTTGCTTAGCCACTCAAGATTTGCCCTGAAGAACCCATCACTGGTAGTTCCCGCATTCATGAAAGCATTGGAAAATGTGACGGCGGTATGGAAGATAGAGTTTCTAGCCTCAAGTGAATCCTTGATCTTGTTCAGAATACTCATATCTGTATGGTTGTTTCTAAAGAGGAACTCCAATGCAATCTCGATGCTCTTGGTCCCACGTAGGATTTGTCGGATTGAACGATAGCATTTGCCAGTCTTACCTGAAATTGACCCCGCCGAACTAGCGGTGCCTCCAAGAAGCTTGGTATTCTCGTCATCTTCTGTGTCGGTGGCCATGGTATCGCCACCCGCAGTTGCAGCAGTACTCAGTGCGTCCAATTCATCGGCTTCAGGACCAGGAAGATCGTTGGCAACTTTCTGGAGGAACTCTTGGGCGGCCGAGGAGTCTAAATCAAAGGCAATCTGGTAGGCTACCAGTAATGACTTGTTATCTTCCTTTTGCACAAGTTCTTGAAGAATCTTTGCAGCTAATGATGTATCATTGAGATGGATGACGCATTTGCTGATGGAAAAATAATCAGGGCTGCTTTGTGAGAGGAACAGGTTGACTAAAAGGCGAAGGAGCTGATTTCCTTAGGATCAACTTCTCTATCATCAAAAGTTACGGCATTGAAATCCTCGAATAGAACGAACCTTTTCCCGAAGCCCAATCTCCTGTACAACATTCATACTTATCTCCAAAACATATTCCATCAGTTCTACCCCACCATCCCTCTCCTCCTCACTGCTCTTTTCTTTCCCTTTCTTATCCTTACTCCGTCGGCTTGCTAGATTTATTCCCTCTTCAACGACATCAAGTCTTCGAGCTTCGATAGCAATCCCTATAGCTGGCTTGTAATCTTCTGTTTCATAGCATTTCCGGAACATTCGCTCGACAATGTCTTGCAACCTAGGGTCAGCTTTTTGAGGAACTGCTGATTGCGCATTTTTCTTGGCACCCGAGACGGCGAAGGAAGGATCGCCGATGTTGGATGATTCGGTGACGGATGAAAGCGAGTCATTGTGGGAGTTAATGACGATGTACTTATCAATACATTTCGCTATTTCAGTTGGTTAGCAAGCTTAGTTTTTATCCTAGGTGATCGGTAAGATGAAATAGCCTCACAGATTATGGTCTCAACATATTCGCTTTTCGCAGTGATGTCAAACAAGTCTCCTGCCCCCAAGGCGAACATCATAGATTCATCGTATTCACCGAGGTGATAGTATACCTTCGACGCTACCAAGGCAGCAAGGTTGCGTTCAGAAAACTGATCATCCTCGTAAAGGACTTCTCTGTCATATCCACGCTTGTCAGTAAACATCCACTTTGTCAAAAGATCCTAGACACAGATAATAATACATCTGCGAACCCGTAGGATCTGCGGCGGCGGCGTAAAAATAGGTGCTTCACAAACATTTTCGAAACACTATCAGCAATCTCAGCCCAGAATTGATCTACCAGCTTATCCAAGTTCTGTAGCGCATAGCATTTCAGTTGCTGATCTGGTTCATCCAAAAGGCCGATTAAACCAGAGGCAGATGTTAATCCAGGCATTTCCTCGGTGGTATAACGTTATTTCGTATCTTTAGCTTTCCCGGACGATTTTGTTAAGGTGCGTATTAGGAGGTGAAAGTATGATAACCAGATGATGGTAAACCGAATTCAACGATGGTTGGAGGCAGACAGGAGATGGAGGTAGTTTGGTGAGGATGGGGGAGGGGGATTGGTATGGGCGGAAGAAGGAATGGACCCTATGCAACCATCTGCGAACTATTCAGAACGCCAAGGCCCCACTTCAGATGTTGGTTGGTAACTCTTCTCACGCCCTACCACCTACCCAGCTACCGTAGTTCTTTTGGGGTTAGCTTCCTTCACTCTAACCAAGACTTTTGGTGATTTCTCTCTACAGGTATGATACCTAAATACTTTGAAAGCTCTACAATAAGATGGGCATAAATAGTTGTAATCAATCAGCGTAAACTAACTCTTCTGCTAAGGTCTTCGGGGCAACTAAGCCTTAATAGGAAATGTGAATTTTGAGGATAGGATAAAAGAACCGTAGTGTCAGGTGTAGTGCTGCGTAGTGGTGGAGGCGAAATAGTACTTCACCCATACTCTAGGGCCCAAAAGTGCTTCCGAGAGCAGTTTATGAGGGGGCTGCAGGTAAGCATCTGGGCTTCTCCTCTTAGCAGGAGGGTTTTAAAGGCCCTTTTAGGCTATGATATTCAGCGCAGCTACTTAGAGTGGTACTGTACCTGTACGAGTACCGTACTGTGTTGGAGAACGAGTGACACTATAAATTGCCGGAACTGGACTGCATAATACAAGTATCGTACCGGTAGACATGCTCGAGCACTCAAATTCGCTTCCACCTCAGATTCGGTTTCTGGGCCAACGCAGATTGGTACTAGCTGTACTAGTAAGAATCTGACTAAAAAACATGATACATTCACGGTGGATTATCACTTGTTCCGTACTGGCTAGTATGGTTGATACCTGCCCTGCGTAGCCCAGAAACCGAATTTGAGGTGGAAGCGAATTTGAGGGTGCCGCGATACTATCCTACTGTATCGTATCGTAGTATCCGGGAGGGCTCCGGAACCACAGCCGATCCACTTGGCGAGGGAGGCCTGACTAAGCCAGATTAGAGTTACCAAGCCAAGTGTGCGAGCTCTCCGTCTGCTTTCTCCCCACGTCAACGCCTCTCTAATCACCTTCTCCTACTTTCCCCATCCTGTCCACTACCCACGATGGCCCTCACTTCGGAAGTATTTTCGGGGCTTTGCTTGATAATACTGGCCGGCGTTGTTTTGCTGTTACAGCGACACTATCTCCCATTAAGAACTACTCCAGAGTATCTGATTGTTGCTACATTCTTTCCTCTACTAATCTCGTGCTCGATCGTCATCTTGGTGCCTATAGATCTCGCCTCCTCATCAGCAGGGGATAGCGGTTCTCGAGGTACTCCTCTTTACCCCCTTATTGGGCCTTTGATTTGGCAACTTATGTTTGGGGCGCAGGTGTTGTATTGCATGGACGGGTTCTCCTAGTCGCCTGGCGAGTTGCTTACTGGCTGTGCTTCGTTTTGACATGGTGGGAACCCTCCTGGTAGGCTTTGGGTCATCTGCTTATAATTGATTTTCTGCCATAGGGCTGTCCTTCCAATCCTTCAGTCATACAGTAGTTCCGGTCACCGTTCCCCTCGGAATCGGTTTGTGGAAGCGCTCAGTGAAAACGCCCGATATCAGCTAATGGTCTTATCTGTCGGACTTGTCGGACTTGTCTACGTTTTTATCACCTCCGGTGTGCATCTCTACTCGCTCAAAAGCCTCGTTATGGCATTGTCATACTTTTATGCCTTGTCCATCGCTATCTTCCTTATGGGTCATGGTCTCGTCGCTGTACCGCGCGGCATAATGCGGAATGCTAGTATTTCTGGGAAATTGAGGAGAATACAGATGCATGCACCTAGAGCTTACGATAAACTGCTGGATGCAACAAACAACTTGGAAGATGTTGAAGTGGAGATTAGAGAAGTAATGAAACGGAGGCATGGATCTGCAAGAGACTTTCAAGATTGGATTGGGGAGCTTGGTGATATGCTCCAACTTCCAGAGTCGGCGATTCCCATACGGTCACAGACCAGGGCGCCCCCAGTGATCACTGAACAATATCTGGCATCGCTAACGCGGCGGTTCAAAATTGCGACTCATAAGAAGGCTAGATTCAACTCTGAGTGGCAGGCGCTAGTGCAATCCGCGGCAGACGCACAGGCGGTTTTAGACTCATCAAGAACCAAACGATTGAAGTTTACAAGACATTTTTCTGGCCCATCGATTTTTGAAAAGATACCCTTTTTGAATGCTTATACTCGCCACGTTCTTCATTATCACATTCTGCCCTACGCCTACCGAGTCATCGCCGCCTTCCTGGCACTTGCCTCTATCTGCATAGTCTGGTCAGAGTTGGTTCATGGATTTGCTCCAAAACTCTCGCTGGTTAGTTACACAGTCATTCACCATCCGTCTTCGACAAGCGGCCAGATCGGTCTTGCCGGTCAAGTGATTGCGGCGGCATGGATAGCGTATATGTGCGCGTGTGCCTATTCGTCCCTGACGACGGTTAAAGTCTGGGGGACCCACGCACTTGTCAAAAGGATGACTTCAGGAAGCTCAGCATGCTTTTATGCATCATATGCAGCACGACTAACTGTTCCGTTAGCCTATAATTTTACGGGATTGCTCGATAAGGATATTCTCGGAGATGAGACTGTTTTCTACAAGTTCCTCGGAAAGCTTATCAACCTTACTCCTCTTGGGGAAGGCTTCGATGGATACTTTCCTGTGCTAATACTGCTCCCTGTTGCGGCGACGGGTTTCGGCTTTTACGGGTGGGTTAAGGGCATGTTCGGAGTTTCCGGGGACGTGATGGAAGACGAGGATGAGGACGAGGATATTGGTACTGGAGGGTGGAGAGAAGGCAGAGATTTAATTGAACGTGAACTCCTTGGTGCCTCTGGCGGCTCAACTGGCATAAGGAGTCTTCTCCCAGCAGCTCGAGCCCGCTCCCCCGTCGTTGGTGCCGGGACCTCGAGGACTTCTGGAAAGCAGCCTAGGTTAGGCCGCACCGGCCCTATTCGCCTGGCAGATGACGACGAGGCGGATACCGCACCGCAAGAAGGTTTCCTAGGAGGGTTCTTCCATAGGGTTAAGAATACCCTCGACACAGTCGAGGCCCCTGGGTGGATCGAAGGTTTGAAGGAAAATGTCAAGAAGCCAAAGTGGATGTCCGGGGAGGGAGGCAGTAGCAGCAGTACGCCAAGACCCAGATGGCCACGGTTCGGAGGTGATGATGACGAATCTAGTGGGCTACTAGGGAGGCGATAATGGGGTGCTTCATTGTTTTGCGATTGTTTGTTTCATTAGTCCGGCGCTTTTCCGATCTGTGGATAGAAAATTTGGGAGGGGTTAGGGTGCTTTCTTGTTTTTATTCGTGTTTCGTTTTTCCGTTTTTTTTTCTTTCGCGGATGGGGTAGAGCTTTGTGAAATTAATTGGTATCTGTTGGAGGAGTGGTAAATTGACCATGGATCACGGTATTGATACGAGTATCTTTGTGAAATCATTGTTGGGTGCCTAAGGCTTGAGAGTAACTTACCAGACTGCTCTACTCGAGTATCTGATCTCATCATCATTCTTATGAGGCGTCATTGTCCATAAAACCCAAAATAACATTACACCAAAGTGGTCCCTCCCCTAACCCCGCTGTCGTCTGCAGCGTTCCCAGCAATGGTACAGTGCAAGTATGTATCACAACTTTGTGAAACCTCTAAATTGGGTTAAAATAAGGTTCAACGCAGGCATCCATCTCCTGAGCCTCATATCACGTCCCCCCCTCCCTCCCACATTCCTTCCTTCCTTCCTTCCTTCTTCGCTGGGACCTCCCGCCAATTTCATGGTCCCACGCGAACCGCTGCACTCTTAATTATTGTGAACCTACAAAAACTTCCCTCCCCCCTCTCCATCTACTTCACCACAGCAACAAGTTATACCTTACCCCGCGAACACCATCACACCCCTCGCGAGAATGCCACGGGAAATCGGTCACCGGGCTTCGCTCCCGCTCGCACTTTACCCACAAGGTTGCTACAGTATTGGCGGGAGGTTTCATGCCGGATTAGTCCCCACCCACCATCCATGGTGAAATGAAGACGGGTGGTGAAGGAGAGAATAAAAATCAATTTCGTTTTCGGGCGACTACTAGTATAATAACGAACGGCGGGCGAATTCTTTTTCCTTTCCTTTTTCTTACCTTTCATCCTTTCATTTTCCTGTCACTTCTTTTTCACTCTTCGATCAATTGGCTGGTGCTAGGTGGGTTTGCTCTTTTAACTGTTTGGCTCGGTGATAAATGACCGATTCAGATGAGAATGTGAGAGAGAGGGCGCTGGGGAGAGAGAAAGAATGAGTCGTGTGGCACTATCGTTACAATCTTCTGGGCCAATGATGGCGGCAGCGGGAATTATTTTTGATCCGGAGCGTTCGTGATAATGAGGGGCGCAGTGGTGGTGGGGTGTTTCTGGAACTACATCTACGGCAGGTACCGCTCCACCGGGGGACCCCCTATCCACACCCGCACCCCCACTGCACACCCCTGACACCACCGGGACATACCCTCCTCCTGACACACCTGCCAAAGCACTACACACTTTATAAGTCCTGTTAGAACATTGCTATCCGCCTGCTCGCCCGGGATGCCTTCTTGCGCACGGAGTGTGGAGAGCATCAAGGGGCAATGGGAGAGCATGAAGAAGAAGTATAAGATTTCCAGGAGGGGAGAGAGCAAGGGAATTGCAACGGTGAGTAATACTAGAAGGACAAGGCAATGAAGAAGTTAGCGGAGGGAAGAGGGACAAGCATAGAGGGGAGGATTTGAAGAGGAAGGCGAAGACAGGCAACGAGGACGCCGAGGGCGGCGCAGAAGAAGGGAGAGCCGGCGGAACAGAAGGAAGCGCTGGCATCGTGACCGAGGCGAACGGTGAAGAGGAAGAACCTAACATCAGTGCTGTCGCCCCTAATAGCGCTAACGGAGAAAGTAGGTAAGAGGCAGGAGAGAAGACTCCTCCCTATCATCAAACCTAACTTCCGTAGTATTGCTACAACCTTCACGGTCTGAGCTTTACTTATCAAAACATCGAAAAGTCGTTGTCCATCCCAACTACTGACCCAAGTCCTTCAGAAAGTCCCCGAACTCAACACCCATCCCCATCCCTACTACCACTACTAGCATCGCTCACACTAGGGCCTCCGGCGAATGTCGACGTCGTTTCCAAAGACGTATACCTTGAGCTGGGGGGTTTGGTAGAGAGGCACCAGGTAGAGGTGATGGCGAAGTATAAGGGAATTGAAGTGCGGTTGGAAGAGTATGGGGGTTACTGGGGAAAAATTGAGATTTATCGTATGATATATGTAGATATTGTACTGATAGGATTGTACAGTACTAGTTCAAAACGTTTCGTCCGACGTTGGTTTTTACACCAAATTTAGTAAAGAATGGGCATTCCAAACAGACAATTCCCAACACTACCTTCTTGAGGACACTTTAAATCTTTCCGTTGGCTAAACAATTATCATATACTTAAACCTCTAGAAGAAGAAGCCCAGGGGACCAAAACTGTTTATGATTGTTCACGATTGTGTTGACTGGCGTGAAAGTGACTTAATTTTCGTATGGGGCAATTGGCATTTCCTCCACTCCATAATATCTAAAAATTCCGTAACATTCCCCATGTTGTCCACAGGCTTACCAATGTGCTGCCAAATTTTGGCAGATCCTCATAGACATTGTGCTGTGAGAGAGGATGGTGGGAGTGAATACTTTCGGTGCAAAAAGGGCATCGGACGAAACGTTTTGGATGGGTTACTTTTAGTATTTTATGATAATGGATGGGAACAGGGTTTGTATAAGTTGAACACGTTTAATAGTATCATACTTGGTTTGCGTTATGTGTGTAAGGGTGGGTGGATTGAGAGAAGGTGGGGGTGGCCATTGGATGTTCATGTGGTACCGGCAGTCTAATTGAATATTCTCAAGTGTTCCCTCCGCTGTGATTTCCTACGATATCGTGGAGTAGGAATGGAACCAGAAATACCGTCTTCAAGGTATTAGGATCTCGCCCCGGCCCACACGTACCCCCCCCCCCCTCATTGACCTTATAGCACACCATCCCACGAACCACATCCCACATCGCGAATATCACTCGCACTGACCCCCATAATTCGGTCCCATTCGTATCATTTCCATCTACGGTAATACACCGAGGACGAGTCTCCCCACCCAAGAGGAGGAAGTAGAAGAGAAAACAAGTAGAAACCCCCAAAGTCCAACAGAGAGAGAGAAGAAAAAAGAAACGAAGACAGAGGATCGAAAAAGTAGATAGTATTATTCACTTTTTTATTTTATTTTTTATGCTCCCAATCACGCAACACCCCCCCTTTAATGAGCGGTTCTCCTCGACTCAGCAATAACCCTCTGGAGCTCGTCGACCTTTCTCTTTGCACGACCGAAAGTGCCAAGCTGTAATCCCCCCAGAAAGTTAATGGTTTGATATTATCGGGAAAGAGGAAGGAAGGATGGAAGGGGAGGACTGACTCTCTTCTTTGCGAGCTTGCGGGCACGCTTATCCTTGCTGTTACGGAGCAACTCGATAACGCGCTTCTCATACGGTGCGAGACTACCCACATCAAATATTAACATACAACTCCAATGTAAAAATTGGTGAGGTGGGGGAGAAGGGAAGGAAGGAAGGAAAAGCCATACCCAGCGACCTCCTTCACAATCTCACGCACGAATGCGGTCTTCTTGCTGAGGGCCCCTTTACGACGAGAAACTTTAGGTTTAGGATCGCGGAGTGTAACTCCATTGTAGCCTTTGTTCTGCCCGTAGGCGAGACCTGTAAATTCCTCCGTTAATGGACCAAATTCAAACTGTGTAAAGCATATATATATATATATAAAAAGGAGGATTTTGTTGGTAAAGACTTACCGGACTTTTCTTTGGCCATCGCTTCTGTAGTATGTTAGTTAGACTTAACGGTTCGCTGGTCGTGGGGTCGTCAGTCGAGTTTGATCGTTGTCGATGTTTTTATCTATGTCTTTTTTCTCTCTTTCAGTGGTGGGAGTTGTGTGTGTGCGTGCCAAGCCCGGTCCCTGTGAGAGACCGATATTGGCAGAGAGCTGAGTGACGGTTAGGGCCGAAACCCTAGTTCCAATTAGAAACCCCACTATCTAAACCCACCGCAGCACGGTAGAAGGAAACTTTTACGAGCAAGGGTTTTTTTCTTTTTTCTTTTCTAGTTTCCTCTCTCCTTGAGAAAAGCACCACCCCTCCTTCAAGCAACACCACCACCACCACCCAACGGAATTTCTTCGAGGACGGTTAAAGACATTACTTTTTATCTAAAAAAACATCGCAATCATGGTACCTCCCCGTCTTCCCTCCCTCTTCTATATATATTACGACAACAGCATACTAACAAGTACCACCGCCACCAGTCTGACGCAGGAGAAGAAGTCCCCCCCGTCGAACCCGCCGACGAGATCGAGGTCCCGGCTGATAGCGCCTCCAAGGGCCAGATGTCCGTCGAGGAAGCACTCAAGGGAGTCCTCAGGCATGCGCTCATCCACGACGGCCTCGCCCGCGGCCTCCGCGAGGCGAGCAAGGCATTGGATCGTCGCCAGGCCCACATGGCCGTGCTCAACGAGAGTTGCGAGGAGGAGCCGTACAAGAAGCTTGTGGAGGCTTTGTGCTCCGAACACAAGATCCCCTTGATTAAGATCGCCGATGGGAAGAAGTTGGGGGAGTGGGCTGGGCTTTGTAAGTTTCTACCTTTTCTTTCCCCACAAATTGGAAGTGGGGAGGGGTTGGGCTAATGAGTGTAGGTGCATTGGATCGTGAAGGAAATGCCAGAAAGGTCGTCAATTGCTCTTGCGTTGTCGTTAGGGATTGGGGTGAGGAGAGTCAGGAGAGAAACGTTCTCCTCCAATACTTCCAAACCCGCTAATTTCCTTCTTTTTCTCTTGTTTTCAAGTTTTTCCTTTTTTTCCCCTTATCTCGGGAGAGCTATTGGGATATAAACTTGTATGGAGCAAAGAAAGCAAACAAGCATCGAACACAAAATAAAAGTTCATTTCTTCCAAACAATCAATCAAATCATAATCAATTAAGCAAACCGATCACTCTTTGATAGATCACCATCCGTTTGTAACATTGCAAAGAAAAAAAACATTAATTTGAAGAATTGGACATGAGAATGAGGCTAAATAATAGTACACCCTGTGTAAGGTGGGGTATCCATGATCAATGATTTAAGCTACATACCATACCGTATGCCTTGCTCGCCACCAAAATTTAAAAAAAAAAACAGGAGGAAAAAAATGAAAACTCTCGTACCGTATCACCTCGCGAACATACGCTACGCTAAGCCCCGGACACCTTAAATAAATCGCAAAAAGGAAACGACATCAAGATATCACAGGATCTTGGTAGCTCCTGTCTTCATCCTCAATGAAGCAACCTCCAACAAACACATACAGAGCAAAGCAAAGCATACCCATTGCTGAAGAAAAAAAAACATCTTTACCCTGAAAAATGGAAATCCCCATAACACGGCAAACATGGCTCAAGATAAAATAAAAAAGAACCGAAAAAGGCGCGACCCAGTACAATCCCCCCGCCCCAATAGTTCCGAAAAGTTTCTCATCCGCCATCCCAATCCGATGGCCTCCTCCCAACGCATGAACAAATGGATGGGCGGGTGAAGCAATGCACATGTAAAACCAGAAGACCAAGGAGGGGAAAAATGAAAAATGAAAATGAACCCAGGAAAGAAGAACACCCCCATAAGCAAAAAAGGCAAAAGATAAGAAATAGGAAGGAAAATTATGATGAGGCGCCGGTAGTAGCAATAATGGTTGTAGGTCCAGGAGGTGGCATTGGATTCACCGAACCACCTCCCGTGGAAGCAGCACTAATCGGCAGGAAGGAGTTTGAGGTTGGGGATACGGTAGGTGTGGATGTAGAAGGAGATGGTGCGCCAAATAGCTTGGAGAGTCTTAACGCCATTTCTTCCTTACTTGTAGAAGCGGGCGTTACGGGGACAATGGCTCCGTTTGTATCGGGTTTGACAGGAGTGGAGTAGTTGGAGGTTGCAAAAGTCATGTCCACATCGATGGTGTTGGGATTCGAAGCCGCGAGGGAAGCATATCTCGGGTCTGTATTGATGAGAGCAATAAAGTCGTCGAGCTAAATCATTTCCGGTTAGATATAGGAAATGATTGGCAGGGGTAAGCGAACATACCTTTATCCAGAACACTTGCTCCATTGAGAGGAACTTAGATCTCTCTTCCCTGCGTCCATTCTCGAGTTCGTTGATGGGTTTGTGACTGTCATACGAGCTCTCGCAGAGCATCACAGAAAGAACTGACCACATTCGGAATCTTTCCTCGTGGGTTATCGGACGACGCTTGAGATCGGCACCTATATTTGGTCAGTTCGATCATAGCTAAAGAAGACAAGGGCTCTTAGACTCGAACTTACATCCAGCCAAAGAAAGATCTGTGATCCCCAGAACCAATGCTGCTTGAACATTTAGAATCCATTTGAAGGACCTCATGCTTCCAACACCATTAACTTGCGCGACACCATTCCCAGTTGGTTTAACCGGTGTCAACGCAGTTGACGAGGGGCAGGGAGAGCTTGCAGAGAAGGTGGCACAATACAATGGTAGGAACTTCGACTTTTCCAATACGGCGGGAGATTCCTCTGCATGTCTGAGGGCGTAAGGAAGCGCTTCGCGGCGAGCAATCTCACGTTGTCGAGCTTCTTCCTCCAGCCGTCTTCTCTCCGCAGCCTCCTCATTGCGCCTCCTCTCTTCGGCGAGCTGACGCTGGAGTTCCTCTGCGATTTTGCGATCTCGAGCTTCCTTTTCTCGCTGAGCTTCCTGTCGTTTGCGCTCCTCTTCGCGTCTTCGCTCTTCTTCACGGTGTTGCTGCTCGAGCTCAAGACGGAGCCTTTCAGCTTCCTCCCTAAGGCGTTGCTCTTCAGCGAGCTTCCTTTGGCGTTCTTCCTCGAGGCGCCTTTCCTCCTGAATTCTAGCTTCCTCGAGTTTACGTGCCTCCTCTTCTTCCCGGCGCTTTCTCTCTTCTTCGCGCCTCTTTTCCTCTTCGAGGCGTTTCTCCTCCTCTTTTCTCCTGATTTCAGCTTGACGCCTTTCCTCTGCCTCCCGCTCTTCACGTTCCCGGGCTTCGCGAGCTTCGCGAGCTTCTCTTTCTTCCCTCTCTTTAGCCTCACGTATTTCCCGTTCACGAGCCTCGCGTGCAATCCTCTCCCTTACCTCTCTCTCCTTGGCCTCCTTCTCTCTTGCCAAACGCTCTTCCTCTTCCCTCTTCTCCCGTTCAATTCGCTCAGCTTCGGCACGCCGCTTTCGGAGCTCCAGTCCGCGATTGACAACTTCCTCCTCCCTAGCCTTTTTGGATTCCTCCCTAGCTTTGTTCTGAATGGCTTGCTGTTCCTTCGTAAGATAAATCTGCCGCTTGCGCTCCCTTGCTTCTAGATCAACTTGAGCCTTCCGCATATCATCCTCTTCCCTCGCTCTACGCTTCTCTTCTTCCTCCCTCGCTTTAATCCTCTCCCTCTTGTCAGATTCCCTCTTATCGCGGTCGGACCTCTCTATCTCCCTACGCTTCTCGGGAACATCCCTAGATTTATCCCGACGCAGTCTTTCCTCATCCCTTCTATCATGATGTAGCCTTTCGGAAGCCCCCTCGTCACGAGAAAGTCGTCGAGGTCTGTTGGTAGAGTCTTTTCTTCCGACCGCATCATCAGGATGGAGCTTTCGCCTATTGCTTCCGGCAGGTTCCTCCTTCAGTCTCTTAGTAGAGCTATCACTATCATATTTCTTCTTCTGTGATATAGGCTCTTCTATACGATCTTTTCTTTTTTTGAGCTTCCGAGTTCCTTCATGGTCGGACCTGCGCCCAGATTCCGAACGGGATGCGGGGGAACGTGTCCTTTCACGTTTGATGGAGGATTTTTTATCCTTGATGCTGCTTTCCGGCTTGTGCTGACCTGTATCGTTGCGATCGGACCTTGGCTTGTGAGTCCCCCGCTCTAACGACACGTTTATGACAGGCCTTTCCTGTTTGAAATCGTCGTTACTAGGCCGGTGTTTCCTCAAGGGCCTGTCGGTAGATCTCAGAGTTATTGACTTAGAATCCTTGGATTCAGCATCCCCCCCAGTAGGCGTAGATTTTGGTATATCTTGTGACCTTTCCTCTGCCAAATCCTTGCCAGAAATTAGTCGTCGCTTCCTTTTCGCGGTGACTGGGGGTATGGAATCGGACTCGCTTCGCTTAGACTTCCTTCGAGGTCGGGGTGGGCCGAGGGGCTCTGCAGCGGATTCGTGATCAGACACCGCGGTAGTGTTGTCATATTTAGAAGGGTTAACCGAGGAGGAGCGGCGAGGCGGCATGTTCGGGTTTAATGAGGAAGCGGAGGTATAGTTGGGGCGGCGTGAGGAGGAAGGTGCTGTTTTTCCGTCTGTTGTCTTTTTAGGTTTGGGAGAAGAGCCTTTATGGATCGATGAAGGATTCCTCGCTTTGTCAGCCCTGCTCTCTCTTCCGCCGCCAGCCTTGTCCCAAGCTTTCTTTAGCATATCTACCTCCTCCTCCCAGAGCTCCCCCTCCCTTTCTCGTGCAATGTCCACATATGATTTTCCCCTGCTATCCCGTCGTCTAGGGTCAACACCGTTCTCTAACAAGTATCGTAGCACTTCAAGGTTCCCTCGACCGATAGCAGCAAGCATAGGCGTTTCTTCTCCAGCCGGAATCGAAGTATCCCGGCTCTTTCGACTACCGTCTCGCCCAGGATTACCAGGTTCAGGGTCCACAATGGCGTTGTAAGCTAAGAGTAAACTAACAGTATCAGTATGGCCACCCTTGATGGCGCCGATCAACGATTCAGTATCGGGCTTAGTCCCCCTCTCCAATAACGCATGAACCATCTGCTGGTCTCCTTCCCGCGCTGTTTCCCTAAGCTTCCGAAGACCATCTTTCCCGGCGTCCAGCCATAACAAATCCTTTCGGCTTTGTTCCGTCCGAGCGTTCCGGCGGCGGGGCGCAGTTGGAACTGAGGGAGCTTGTGGGGATTGATGAACTGGACTTGCCACCGATGGATCGCGAGAGGAATGACTGTCAGCAGCAGCGCTAGCTCTTGGATTCTCATCGTCAGAAGAGCGTTTCGTGCGGAGCTTGTTGATAGCAACTTTTAGAAGGTCCTCAATCTCCTGGAACACTTCCGGGGTTTCACGATTGGCATCGTTCGCATCGAGAGCTGTTTGTCCCTGTTTATTCCGTCTCCGCGGGTCGGCTCCGAGTTCCAGAAGGTATTTGACAACATCAGCGTGCCCATTATCGACGGCATCCAGCAGTGGTGTATCCAATTCCAGTCGGGAGGGAACATCAAGCCATGCCCCATTATTTATTAAAACTTTGACAACGTCCAGATGCCCATGAAGACAGGCCTCATGTAAGGGCATATAACCCGCATTATCCTCTTCATTTAAAAACTCTTTCCCTTGGCCAAGAATAGTTTCGACCTCGGCAACAGCCCCCCTCTGGCATGCTCGATGAAGATGTGTCCGACCAGCAGTATCCCTCTTTGGTTTATGAGACATACTTACTGGAGAACCAGGTGTTCGAACAGATGATTGATGACGACGTCGATGACGAGAAGTATGTGCAGGGGAATCGTCTCGAGATGAAGGCGACGAAGAAGAGGCGGCCTCGTCACCAGAACGCTTTTCCCGCGACAGCGAATTTAATGGGGGAGGTATTTTTCGATATTTTAATGCCTGTTGTCCAGCGTGACTTCTCACTTTGATTCGTGCGCTGGATTTGAATGGACTTAACGAATGTGGAGAGGGGGGTGGTGAGGATTTTATTGGAAGACGTGATTGGGGAGGTGGGGAATCGGGTGGTAAACTCCTCCTTCGCTTTCTACGTCGCGCCCGACTATGTCGTAAATCATTCGAGTTTTCGGCTTCAGACCCAGACGAGTCCGCCCTAACACCACTCGCAAACCCGGATACCTTACGCTTACGCAGTCCACCGCTGTGCTGTGTCTGCCTCTCTCGCTGCTCTCGCTGCTCCCGTTGCTTCTCCTGGTGCTCTGGTTGCGAGGGTGATGGCTGAGGGCGTTGCTGCTTTACTTTACGGCGGTGAATGGGATAAGACGGTGAACCGGTCCGTGAAGAACGCGACGGCACAGAGCTCAGGTCGGAAGAATCATGCTCATCCTCGTCTTCATCCTCGATCTTTGCTCTTCGTTTTGGTGGCCTGCCACGAGGTTTGCGCTCGTTCGCCATTTGAGCAGCGCCTCTGCCACGACTTCCATTTCCCCCATCCCTTCCACTTCTTTCTCTCCCCCCTTCAGCTGCACCACCGGTGCCCTCTCTTCTAATTCCAGCGGCCCTCTCACCTCCTCCTCTTCCTCCTCCGGTTCCCCCTGCTTCGGAAGCCCTTCTCCTCCTCCCTCCCTCGTGCTCGTTAGTCTCACCATTCTCTGCAATAGCGCTAGTGTTGGGCTTTTTGCGCGTCTCTATCGGTATTATGGCGGCTGTCGTTGACCCCTCGTGTAAGACAACAACCGTCTCAGCCTCTGAATCACCCTCAACCGTGGTGCGCGGCGAACGGTTTGGCGAGGCAGTCCTCGTCGAATCCCTCTTTTCCGATCGTGAAATTTGTTGTTGCTGATGTGAAGGAGGGAGAGCCCTGGTGGGCAGTGTATTGGGGGATGCAGTCGTGGTTACCTGTTGTAGTGGAAGACCAGGGGAAGATGACATTATGATCGCAGTCGTTGGTGATGGGAGACCTTCATCGCTATAAAGCGCAGGGCCTATCTTTTAGGGTAAAAAAAAAAGGTCGGTTGTCTCCTTTTCGTGCCCTTTTCGTCTCTGATGGGGTATCGAATTTAAGGGAACGAAAGATTCAAAACAAAATAAAAATAAAAGAATTCCGTCTTTCTCCCGGGTTACCGGTTTAAATTGGTTGGATCTGGTGATTTATTTATGGATCGGTAGTTTTTTTTTTTTGAAATATTTTGTCTCCTCGTTCTGGCGTTTTAATAACTTTCTTTCCTTCTCGGTCTCCGCCAACCGACCGGAGAGTCGAGGGGAAAAAAATCAGATTTGGTGGAAAAGGGAAGTGGGAGGGTGAAGGGAATGGGAAGGGGATGGGGGAAAGTTAGGTCGAAGGTGCACGGTGACCAGTGGTTCAGTGAATTAGTATCGTTCAGTGCAATAACCTCTCATGTATCTGTCGGTTTGCGGTGGGTAGCGGTAGGCAGGCTGAAGACTCGATTACGGACTGGCTGGACTGGGTTTGGGTTCTTCGGGGGGGCCGGGCGACAGGATCGTTGATTTGTGGAGAGAGCGAGAGTGGGCAATGGAGGGGGCTCCGCTCACTTGCTCTAGTTCGTCTGCCTGGTCGTCGTTGTGAAGTTCGGGGGGGGGGGGGGAGGGTACTGTAAGAGAACAGGGAAAAGGTAAAAAGGCAAATGGGGGGGGGAAGGAAGGGGAAGATGGTTAAAGCAAAGTGGGCAAGGTCCGAGAAGAGGGAAAGGGCAAAAAATAAATAGCTTAGTGATTACCGTAGCTATTAGTTTCTAAGTGCGTATTAAGGCTCCCCCTTTTAGAAAGTCCTTGCCTGGACATGGTGGAGCTCTATGTAGGAAGCTTAGGGGATCAATTCATGAATTTGGCTGACAGCTACAGTACCATGGTTATTCCTTTTGCTTCTTTGCAAATTTTGAGATAAGTTACAAGTAATACCGTAGCAATTTGGCTTTATTTCCTTTCTTTTTTCTTCCTTTCGCTCATCGTGCAAGTAGGAACACAAGTATCTATTCCCTATTTACTCACTTATTCACTTGTTTATTTACTCATTGTACGGTACGAGCATTGTTAAGCCTTCCAATTCGCCCTTCCTTTTGTGCCTTTTTTAAGGAAAGGGTAGTTGCAAAATAAATAAAAATAAAAATAAAAAAAATGCTAGGGAATTCGAGAGGAAGGTGTGTGCATGGGCTGCTGTGGGCATGATATGTTGCTGTAGTCTGTAGATCGAAAGAGAGAAAGAAAGCAACAGGAGAATGGACAGCCTGACCCACCCTACAGTACCCCTTCCCACCTTTCCTACCTCTCACCTCCTCATCCTCTTTCTTACTCGTACTCTCTCTCTTCCTCAAACAAACAGCCAGCCAGCCAGCTACGTAACAAACAACCTTCTCCCCCCTCGGACAGGGAAAAAAAGAAAAAAAGAAAAAAAAAAGACACTTTGCAGAACCCTCGAGTAAAATTCAAAACACACTGCCTCCTCGCTGCATAGGTACAGTACTCGAGTAGCTACCGGTGCTGCGCAAATATTTACTTATTCATTTCGTCTTGCAATCTGCGGCTGAAAGGGTTTGACAGCATTCCTCGTTTTGGTTGGACCTATTAAAGGTACTGTACCCGCACAGCATAGCACAGGCAGGCGCTCATTCGTATTATATGAAGCATACGCAAAAAAATTAAAATAAAATAAAAAAGTAACCGCTTGCTTGCTAAGTTTACCCTACCCACTCTCGGTCTTCTCCTCAGCAGGTCGTATCGTATGTGTTTGGCCCGACTCCCGCGCCGGAAGGAGGGGGAAGGAGAAAAGTTTCGGCAATTGAGGGGTGGATGTTTTGTGATAAGATACGGTAGTATCGTAGTGGGGGACCAGGAACTGCCCATTTTGATAGGTACCGGTACGGGCACAGGTACATGAGCTGTATGATGATTACTATGACGACGATGATGATGATAGGAAAACTCTCTTTTGGTCCGTCGGTGTGATATGGTATGGTACTGTTCTAGGTACGCAGGACCGAAGTGTCATAATGGCTGTCCATCCATCCATCCACCCATCCATCCATCATATCTACCCACTCTATCGATCTACCCCGCTCTAACTGTTCTGCTCTGCTCTGCGCCGCCGCCTAACTTTCCCGTGGAGTGCGCTCGGCAAGGTAAGGCCAGATAGACTGTCCTAGAGTGCCGGTACTCGTATAAGTGAGTTAAAGCAAGCAGAGTGCCTTCTGCTCACGTCGAAGTGGTACGATCCCTCCTCCTCCTCCTCCTCCTCCAGGTCGTATTTCATACATCGATACATCGGACACGGTGTGCGGTGGTGGTGGTGGTGTGGGGGGGCTGAGAACAAAATGCCTGCGGCTAGGTTTGCCGAAGCAATCCACTCTATTCTACAGTATTACTCATGACAGCTATCAGACAACTACCGGTACCGGTGTCATACAGTACTTGTCCCAGGCAAGAAGTAGCCAAAAGCACGGGGGGGAGTATTTTGCATTGGCGTTCAGATATGCAAACATTTTTTTGCTATTCTCTGTTTTTGGTTGCTTCCTGCCTGGGACAGGTGCTTACAGCAACGCTGTACCAGTACCGTACTTCACAAGTAACCCCTTCATCCTCCACCTTCTCCTTCTCCTTCCTGCCTCCACAATCCTGATCCAAAAAACTCTCGATCCCCTAGATACATGTTAGTACAGAAGACTTCTTTCTCCTCTTCTGCTAATACATACCCTACGGCACGGTCCTCGTACGTACATCCCCATATCACAAAAGTCACCCTGACCCGAAAGTCGGAGTTACTCCCGCTTCAACTTTACATGTGCTCGAGTACAATACCGTAAGAACTCGAATAATTTCCAGGACATTGGAGTTGCCTCTCCTAGAAGGTCTAATGTTATTTTCTCTTGTATTCGTCCCGGAGAGCAGGTTTTTTCCTGTGTTTTTCTCCCCTTTTCCAGAGGCGGACATTTCGGGCTGCCTGGCACACAGTCCAACTATTCGAGTCCTTGCGGCAACGTATTGGACCGGGAAGGGGTCAGACGAAGTGAATCAGTTTCTTTATCGATGAATTTTGCACAAATCCTCACTGCAGATATTTCGACAAAATAAACCCTCCGAATTCAGCTCAAAAAAAGGGCAAATCCTTCCGAGTTTCCTCTTCCCAATTGAGATCTCCAGATCTCCACCTTCTTGGTGCATTTTGGCTGACCCACTTCCCCGTCTGACCCACTCCATAGCCCAATACGTTACCGTACTCGTATCTTAGGTACCGATATTTAAATTTGGATGCCTGTGAATATTATTATTGTTACCCAGGGCAGGGCTGTCGAAGTGACTTTTTTTTCTTTTTCAATTTTTAACAGGCAGCGGCACGCACTCCCTTCCCCGTTGAGTTTGAAACGCTCGACCGTTGGGAAGGACGGCAGGCATAGATGGGGGTGGTGGAAATGTGGCGTTTTGAGCGGAGGGAAAGGTTCTTGGTTTACCATCGCACATTATGGTAGGCTGGATGCGGGAAGCCTTCAATATAGCGTCGCAGCTGTCAAAAGCACCATATGTGAATCCAATTACCCTTAGGTTAGCCTGCAATACCGTAGTATACTCGAGTACAGTACTCGAGTCGCAGTTCCACATTTGCCATAGACCCTCTCTAAAAATTCTCCGAGCTAAAAGTGGGAAGGGTCGACCAGGACCGAACCGGGCTGGACAGAACAAGGCCCTAACGTGACCACCATCATCCGCAGCACAAGTACTGTACCATACTGTACGGTACTCAAGACCAGACGAGGAGATAACAATGGTTGTACCAACATTACTACGAGCATTCTTCGTTCTTGCTTCCGCAACAGTAGGCTCTACACCCGCTCCCCAAATCCGCGAAGCCATGAGAGGAAGCTAACAACGTGAATCTGCAGATCCTCTTCATCCAATCCATCCCCCCATTCCGCTCCCGCTTCCTAGCCTACGGAAAAGTCGCCACGCCCACCACTCCGAACACCAAAGATGCCAAACCCAGCACCACCACCACTACCCCTCAAGACTCCAAAAACCCCATAACAGCCCTCCTCGACCACCTCGCAACGTATACCGTCCCGCACTCCTTCTTCACGCACTTTTACATCCTAGCGCTAACCACGCTGCTCCTCCTCGGCCAGCAAATCTCCGCTCATGGCCCGCTCTACACACTTCTGCGTGACCTCCAGGCCCCGGAATGGACCGGCAGTGCCCGGCGCGCTATGGGCGGGCAGTCGATTCACCAGGTTGTGTTGACCTGGACTTGCTTGGTATTGCAGGCTGGGAGGAGGTTGTATGAGTGTTTGTTTGTGCAGAAGGAGGAGGAGACTGTAGCGAAGGGAGGGGAGGGGGGAAGTCGGATGTCG
>Ga0307507_10003783_pt1 | contig 28360 bp, 9 predicted proteins | sample 7_EM_MG_FD_207223 | JGI IMG/M metagenome (GOLD analysis project Ga0307507, IMG submission 207223) | Populus trichocarpa ectomycorrhiza microbial communities from riparian zone in the Pacific Northwest, United States - 7_EM | ecosystem: Host-associated > Plants > Roots > Unclassified | place...
CACAGCATACCAGCTTTTACAGCATCCAACAACCCAGCAGCATCAGCAGCACCAAAACACCCAGCTACCTTAGACTTGCGGAAAACCAGTAACAGAAGTGTCACTAAGTACTGGGAGATACCAAGTTGCGTCCATCACGCAGAACAACCACGTTTACGAAGATTTGGTCGAGTACTTTAGGTCAGAAGTATCACTAAACCTAGGGTCCCAAGTCAACGTCCAAAACGCGCTCCCCTCTACCTATAATCCCAACACCATCTGCTACCTTCCTTGCAGATCTGCCACGTCGGAAATCACGTCAACAGCGCGCCTACAACGCCAGCGCGCTCCCCATCCTCTACCCTCTCGAATCTGCCGGCGCCTGCGGCAGCTACAATCCCTCAATAGTGGCGTAAAGAAAGAATTGCCAGTGTTGGAATATATGGACAGAGGTTACGTGGTCACGTGTCTCCTACAACGCCAACGTGCTCCCCTCTGCCCTCTCAAATCGGCCGATGCCTTGCGGCAGCTACGAACCCTCAATACTAGCACCGTACTGCCACATACTATCGACAAACTGATAGCGCCGCTATGCCTGCTATTATGATACTGATCGCGCCGATACGCCTGCGATCTACCAACCGAATGATCGTGCCTATATACCTACGATCTACCAACCAAATGATCGTGCCTATATGCCTGCGATCTACCGACCGACTAATAGACAAGCTCTATGCTTAACCACTATCACTACCGCCGCTGGTACCGTACTACTACCCGAACAAACAGACCCTCTACTGCTCCTGCCTGCAGTAACACAATTAACCTCTAGCTGCTCTGCCTGTAGCTAACCAGTACCTTGCTGCCTTCCTGTAGCGCCACAAGCAGTTTGACGCACAAAGAAAGAACTGCCAGTGTCGGAATATATGGACAGAAGTTACGTGGTTACGTGTCGTCGTTCGTGTCTCTAATTAGTCATCCTTATGATGACTCATCAGCCCCCTACTTAGGCACCGCGATCCTTATGATCCTCTGCTTTCTGTACCTATTAGACAAGAACAAATCCATCAGTTAATAGGCCAATCAAGTGCACTTAGGTGTTACCGACAAGTATATCTTTCTTTAAACCTAGTTAGAATATCTAGATCCTCTTCTTATTCCAATTTATCTAACTATTTTACCCTAGGTGTCCCTACACTTGGCCTATTAGTAACTCTTTATACAGGTGCTCTGTCCCTTATATAACCTAGCATAGCTGACCTCTTATCTAGCTTTTGCTCTTACTATGTAATAATTCTTATCCTAAACTTATCTATAGTTTCTTGTTTTCTGTGTCTTACAGCTAGATCTTAGAAGTTATCTTACTTCTTAATCCTTATATTAACTATTTAATCTTTAGGCTAAACACTACGTTTACCTAGGATTGCTAACATTCTTATTTATTCCCTAAACTTGTAGTTCTTAAACTTGCGTCCTATACTTATTTGTTTGTCTATAAACTAAATAGCTGCTCTTTCCCATCAGTTTTTAGTTATTATGGGTCCTTGGGTATGTCTTATCTTATCTTAAGAGTCTTAAGCATCTTATATCTCCTCTTAAGAATCTTAAGCCTGTGGCCTTTTGCCTTTATTAAGTAATAAGCTAGCACTAGCAGTTGTCTGCTTACTTAGTTTCTTTTAAACATTACTCCTATTATCTTATATAGTAATAGAAATTATATCTAATAGTATTATAGTATCCGTTACTAAACCCTATTCTATAATGGTCTTAGTTTCTACTTCTATTTTAACTTCTCTAAGGTTTGTATACTCCTAGTAAGCTACCCTTATTGCCTTATTATTAGTAAATGCTTTGCCTATATTAAACTTATTATCTTTAATATCCAATCTATAAGCTGGTTTGTTAGTTCCTTTAAACTTAAATAATAATAGCTTCTATAGCTAATAGCTTATGCCGTACTTAGCATCCTTATAAATTTAGTATACGTTGTTATAATAAAACGTAAAACTGTTAATTAAACACTCTTTTGTTCCTTATAGTGCACTGTTGTCCCTCTATACATATATGCCGTCTGCTGGTCTCGTTCCCTTTACTATATAGTTACTCTAACCACCTTTATAGTCTCTAGTAAAATGACCTTATTTTCTATAATTTATATAAGCTCTATCTCTAAACCACTAGTTTTACTATAGAGTCCGCCTAAACTTCTTCTACTACTGAGATCCCTAGTTTAGCCTCTACTTTTTAGTCCTTTAATTACTAGATCCTTAACCTCTAGGTTTCTATAGTTTCTTTTCCTATCTTTAGGTTTCTTTAGTACCGCTTAGGTCTATTAGCTCTGCGCCATTCCATAGTTTTTAACTCTATATTGGTTATTACGTACTCTACGCCTTATACAACTATAGAACTCTATCTTGTGTGACGGTTCGTCTACATAGCTACCATCGAGGCGTCGTCGGTCACGGATTAACGTTGCCCCAATGTTGCCCCGACGACCGAACATGTACATAGTCGTCTACCGCGCCCCTTTCTTCGAGCCCTTACCTTAGTCTATTCATAATATAGCCCCTTATTGCTGCTTGATCTATCGGATCGCTCCCACAGAAAGCTAGCTGTGATATTAGACTAAGGTCTACCCCAATTGGCCTATAGAGGCGACATAATACTAGGTCCAACGGTCAAACGCATAGCCAGTTCTACCACCACGACTACAGACCAACCAACCCACTAAGCCCTGCTTGAGGCAGGCAATTGCGACAGCAGATTAAGCAGCTAAAAGAAGAGACTGCAGCAATTAGATTAAAAGGATCACCCTAATTATAATCTTAGTAGCAAGAGTTGCCTAAGAAAGCAAAAGAGATACTATGGCAAAAAGGAGCGCGTTAAGGCCTAGCGCGCTAGAGATAGCTACTAACCCAACGCTGGCAGCACGTGAGGAACCCGTAGACGTGTCACTTGAGCCACCGGAGCTCCAACCATACTATGGCGAGACAGAGCTTTCAGACAATATAAAGAGCAAATAGGACCGCCTTATAATACAGTTAGAAGATGACGAGAACCCTATATACTTTAAAATAGAGACCAAGAGGGAGTTCATAGCTGCGACTACCTAGAGCCTGGCCGAGATACCTATAACCGAACTTGTAGAGAAGCTGAGGCTCCAGGGAATACAAAGGAAGGCGTTAGAATAGTAGGTCGCTATGCTATAGCGTCTCACAAATAACTACGCGCACGAGGCCCTAGATGGAAAAGAGGAGGCTGAGGCAAAGATAGCGGAGCTTAAGGAGCACCTAGATAACAGGACAGACGAGCTCCGCAAGGCCAATTGGAAGATATTAAGGATGGGCCGCAAGGTCACTATACAAGCCCCAGATCGGGAAGACAGTGAGCAAGGAAGCACACCGTCACGGACAATACAAGAAGGGACACCACTCTCTTAGATAAGCAGTGTTACGGGTTTAGGACATATAGCAAAGTTTCTAGACCCACCTATGCTAATAGATAGGAAAGAGCCTACCTATTACGCCTAAAGCGGCTATGTACAAAACAAGCTTTAATCTAATGCAGACTAGTTCTATTAAGACAACCCAGATTAGGAAGAGGATGCAAAAGTAGCGTATATTGAGACACGTATAGGAGGCAAAGCTTATAACCACCTCTTACCCTACCTAGAGGTAGAGTGTGATACGGAACGCAACCCTACTAGTAAAGAAGTACTTAAGTTTCTAGAGAATGTCTTTAAGGACCTGGATTGCCGTATTAAGGCCTAGCAGGAGCTTAAAAGCCTCAAGATGCCATACCTAGGAGACTTTAACAATTTCTAATCTAACTTCGTACGGCTAGCAAATATCTTAAGGATGCCACAAGATTAGTGGAAAGAGGAGCTTTATAATAAGCTTTATAACAGCCTACGCGTCCAAATAGAAGTTAAGGTGGCAGACAAAGACTGTAGCTTTTAGGCCTATTATAAGACTGCCTAATAGTACGCCCAAGGTCTAAAGTAGATAGGCAAGGAACAAAGTGACCGCAGAGTAGCCTAGGCTAGTAAGAGAGCTTCTACTAGGGGCGCTAAAGAGACTAAAGGTCCCCCCTCTTCCCGGCAGCCTCTAACTCTAGCACTAGCTGCAAAAGTGCTAGTTACCTACTTTAACTGTAGCAAGTAAGGGCACTACTCTAATAACTATACAGCGCCAAAGAAGATGGAAGCTAAAGCAATTAACTAAAGTAAAGAATATGAGATAGTTACTAACTTGGCGGAGTTAGAAAATAAGCAGCTTTAGAAGAAGTCTCCTACCTAGAGTAGATTAGAGCAATTAACACAGCGCCTATATAGCTAAAGGAGATCTTAGGAGGCGCAGCCCTTATAATACTATGTAGGATTGCGCTAGGTGGCGTAGCTCTTAATATAGTAAGCCTACTCAACTCTGGTGCAGGCGGAGAAGCCTTTATATACTATAAGCTACGGCCGATTATTAAGTAATAACTGCAACTAAAGTTCTATAGGATTAAGGGACAAGGAGTTGCCGTATCTAGCTATAACAATTAGCAGACAGATATAATTAGATAGCTCTTTAGGGCTAACCTAGTTATGGATAGCCGATAAGTCCCCATATGGTTCCTATTCTATAATATGGGCCGCCACGATCTTCTTATTGGTTATAGGTGGTTTAAGAAGACTAGGGCCCTTATTAATTGCAAGTGCCGGGCCTTGGTATAGCAAACCAAGAGGAACTACTATGGTAGGCAGGACGTAATTATACTAAGAAAGGAGCTCCTACCCCTACCGATTAATAAGGATCACCAGAGAGACGCAGACTAAAGAGATGCACTGCTAGATTAAGAGTCCAAGTCTACCCCCTAACGCATCCTTAAATGTATAGTTGCGATTAGTAAACTTTAAGAGAAGAAGTCCTCTACTAAAATTAAGCTGGAGGGATAGGTTAAGTTAAAGCAAGCTAAGCGGACCTTATACAACTATAGGCATACTTAGAAGATCGATACCTAAGATATAATTAGAAAAATGGAAGACCAGCTCTACCCTAGGCCAGCTTTACTATTAAAGCTAAAAGTAAGGAGGCTTTTATCTGCTAGGGAGTTTAGAGTAGCAGACATTATATTACTTAAGGCGAGGAACTTCCTATAAGGAGCGAAGCGTAAGGATGTAGTAATTGGATATACTAGCCTCTACAAGATAGACCAACTAATAGAGGACAAGAAGGGACAGGACGCGCTACTAGATAATAAGGAAGAACTCCACCAGCTTATCTACGAAAAGCTACTATAGCCCTATTAAGAGTACGCTAACGGTTTCTTAAAAGCTACCTCTAATATGCTACCACCGCATCGCGAGGGGGTGGACTATAATATTGTTCTTGAAAGCAGCAGCAGAGAACTAGCCCCTAGCCCGCTGTATAATATGTTATTAGAACAGCTAGAGCTAGTTAAGGCCTACCTATAGGAGCACCTATAGAAGGGGTTTATTATACTAAGCAATATACCCTTTGTAGCTCCGGTCCTATTTGCTAAAAAGCTAGAAGGGGGGTGGCGATTCTATGTTAACTTTTAAAAGCTTAATGCAATTACTAAAAAGGACCGCTACCTGCTACTATTAATTAAGGAGACGTTGACCAGGCTATTAAGAGCTAAGATCTTCACCAAGCTAGATATTTGGTAGGCCTTCTACTGTATATAGCTAAAGGAAGAGGTAGAGGAGTTAACCACCTTCTATATAAGGTATGGATTATATAAGTACCATATTATACCCTTTGGACTGTGTAACGGCCCTATATCCTTCCAAAGATTTATTAATAATGTCCTTTTTAACTACCTAGACGATTTCTGTATAGCCTATATAGACAACATCCTAATTTACTTAGACAACCTACTAGAGCACGAGGTCTATATTAAGAAGGTCCTATAGAAGCTTTAAGAGGTAGGCTTATAAGCGGATATTAAGAAGAGTAAGTTTAATATTACTAAGACGAAGTTCCTAGGCTTTATTATTAGTACTAATAGGGTCGCTATAGACACCAACAAGCTATCTATAATTAAGGATTAAGAACCCCCTACCTTTATAAAAGGGGTATAATCCTTTCTAGGATTCTATAACTTCTACTAGGCCTTCTTGAAGGATTACGGCCAAGTTATACAACCACTTAGTAAGCTTATAAAGAAGGGAGCATGGTACCTACTGGGGGAGGAAGAGCTTGAAGCCTTTAAGCGAGTTAAGGCCCTTATACTATCTGGCAGCGTAATCAAGCACTACTTACCATTCCGAGACACCCGCATAGAGATGGATGTGAGTGACAGAGTAGTAGCTAAAGTACTAAACTAGCTGCAAGATGATAGGACCTAGAAGCCAGTAGCCTTCTTCTTAAAGACAATGTCCCCTGTAGAGATGCGGTACAAGATCCATAATAAGGAGATGCTAGCGGTGATAAGAGGCCTATAGGAATGGTAAGGTCACCTTATCGGCCTCTAATATACACCCTTTGTAGTAATCACAGATTATTGAGCCCTTAAGTACTTTATAACTAAGAGGCTGCTAAGTCTATAGCAAGCCTACTAGGCAGACCTGCTAGCTAATTTCTATATGTAGATTATATATAGGCCAGGCACGGCAAATATAGTGGCTAATACCCTATTACGAAAGTAAGAGGACCTAAAGACGTAGAAAGAGAAGGATGTAGCCGTATATACTATATACCTAATTAACCCCGCCCTTACGATTGCTATACTAGAGTTAACCTCCAAGGACCCCCTAACTGCAGCAAATTACGAATGGGAACCGTATAAGCTGGTTAACTAGATCCTCTAGGCCAATTAAACTAGCAAGTCACTAGTAGGGCTACATCAGCTAGCTAAGCAAGACTAGAAGGGCTGGAAACTCCAAGGAGGACTACTAACCCGCTTTAGTAAGCTAATAGTCCCTAATACTAACTACCTTCGTACCTACCTTATTGTAGAGGTATACTCCCGCCAGGTAACTACTTACCTAGGCAAGATGAAGACTAGGAAACTTATGGCAGACTAATACTATTGGCCAGGGCTACCCTCAGACTGCAATACCTATGTAAGAAACTATAGGACCTATAGGAGGACCTATATACCCCATAATAAAACCCTAGGCCTGCTGTACCCCCTACTAATTGGTAAATGCTACTAGCAGTATGTCTCTTTTAATTTTAAGTCCTTCCTAATAGATAAAAAGGGCTTTAACAACGTCTTTGTGGTTGTTAATTAACTAGGCAAGAGAGCCTTCTTACTACCCTGCTATAAAACTGCTACTATAGCTAATGTAGTAAACCTATACTACTAACACGTCTAGCGCGTGTACGGCCTTCTGGAGATAGTTATATTAGATTAAGAACCCTAATTCATCTTAGCCTTTACAGATAAGCTATATAAACTAACTAGCGTTAAGTAAAAGCTCTCTATATCTGGTTACCCGCAAACTAATGGTAATATGGAAGTACTAAACCAGTATATTGACTAACGCTTAAGGCCCTTTATTAACCACTATTAGGATAATTGGTTAGAGCTCCTCCCCTATATGGACTTTATATAAGCAATCTTACTATATAAGTCTACTGGCTTTGCACTATATGAGCTAGAGCTAAGATTCAAGCTAAGGCTCCACTTTAACTGGGAGGAACGTATACGAGCAGCCTTAACGCCTTGTAAGAAGCTAACATGACAAGAAGCTTAAGTTTTTGCATGTAGGACCTAGGACGCAGTTAAATAGGTAAGAGACAATCTAGCTAAGGCCTAAGAGCGGTAGATAAGGCAAGCTAATAGGCACCGTCGTGAACTAGACTTTGGAATAGGTAATTGAGTATACATTACTAGGAAGGGCTGGGCTACTAACTAACTAAGTACTAAGCTAGACAGATAGCTTATAGGGTCCTACAAGATTCTAGGTATAAAAGGACACTTATATATTATTAACCTACCCCTAAATATAAAGATGTCAAACGTCTTCCATGCCGATCGACTGCAAAAGGACCCAGATAACCCCCTGCCGGGCTAGAATAGGAAGCCAGAGGAGCCAATCCTAATTAATAGTAAGCCGGAGTACAAGATTAATAAGATCCTTGCTAGTAGAACCTACCACGGAAGGCTATAGTATAAGGTTAACTGGGTAGGCCACGACCTAAATAACACCTGGTATAACGCAGACGGCTTTATTGGCGCCCCCTATAAGATTAAGGCGTTCTACGACGAGAGACCCTATGATGCTGGACCACCCATACAGCTAATGCAATGGCTAGAGGTGTATTACAAGGACGTAAATCTAGAGCCCTTAGAGGAAGACAATAAAGCAGAGAAGGACGGAAGGGTAAGACGGATAAGGAGAGCCTGACTATAAGGATTGAGGGCGATCCTCCTGGCTTAAAGGGGGGTAATATAACGGTTTGTCTACATAGCTATTATTGAGGCGTCATTGGTCACGGATCAACGTTGCCCCAACGTTGCCCCGACGACCGAACATGTATATAGTCGTCTACCGCGCCCCTTTCTTCGAGCCCTTACCTTAGTCTATTCATAATATAGCCCCTTATTGCTGCTTGATCTATCGGATCGCTCCCACGGAAAGCTAGCCGTGATATCTTGCCCTTTCTTAGCTTGTTCCCTTTAATAGATCCTATTATTAATCTTTATTAACTAGTCTATTAACTCCCTTAGAGTATCTATATCTTCTATTAGGATAATTACGTTCTGGACCTTAGCCTTAAGTCCCTATTTATACTATGCTATAAGCGCCTTATTATTCCACTTAACCTATATAGCTAGTGTTTAAAACTGCGTTATATACTTAATTGCTAAAGTGTGTTATACTAAGTTCTAAAGCTTTTGTCCTGCTATGGTTATAGCCTCCAGGTCTCTAAATATCTATATTAGTTATTCTGTAAACCCGTTCTAACTAGTAAATATATACCGTACATCCTGGTTAGTAGTTATTATGCCATTAGCCTATATCTCCGTGAGATATAGTTTAAACCACTTAAGTGCTCTCCCTATTAGGAATAATCCTATATAGGCTACTTATATTACGGACGCTTTAAATACTGTAGAAGGGTACGGTGTCCCTTAGATAGGAAGTTACAATGCTATTAGTTAGTCAGTCTGTTTGTTAGTCTGTTGGTCGGTCGGTCGGTTATAATTAGTCAAAAGTAATCAGTAAAGCAGTCTGTAAGAAAGGAAAGAAAAGAATGTATTCTGGTAGGTTCGTGATTGTATATAAGATAAGGAGGAAAGGAGGAAAGCCGAAGCTCAATAAATATAGGAAAATGCCAAGACAGTAGGCGACGTCCAATCTACACCACCACATACCTCCCCCACCAAGAACGTTGTCCCCTAACATTCTATCCTACAGAAGAATAGCCAAACAAAAGTATAGCAAAAGCAGAATAGAAAAAGGAAAGCATAAAATAGAACGCAGGAAACCTTTCTCCTAGTAAGATACCTATTAAACTTGTACTAAAATAAATACACCTATTAGCTGTACTAGTTGCCTATGCACTATACCCACTAGCGTTACTGGTCGAAAGCATAAATGTACGCACTAGCCGCCTTAATCGCCTGTGTACTACACCTACTAGCGGTACTAGTCAAAAGCGTAATTCTGCAGCCGTCTTTACAGCCTTGTAAAACTATTCCATGATATCCTTCTGTTATCTATAGCTAAGATCTGATCTTCCTACTAGTAACTAGAACAGTAAACCAGAAATAATAACAGCAGCAGTAACAGCAGTAACAGCAGTAATAGTAACGGTAGTAGAAACAGTAATAAAAGCAGACAGTTAGCGCGGTAAAATAAAATAGAACAGTTGGCGGTAGAATACTCAGTAGAAGAACTCAGTAACAGTTAGTAAGTAGTAGGACATCTGGTAACAGAACTTTTAATAGCAGAAATCTCGGTAGCGGCAGTTGGTTAATAACAGTTAGTTAGTAGCAGTTAGTCAAAACAGTAGTAGCAGAACAATCGGAACAGTGGAACGGAACGGTTAGTAAAAACAGTAGTTATAATTCGGAATAGCAGCAGTAGCAGTAGTAGCAGTAACAGAACGGTTAACGGCATTCGGTCAGTAGCGGTTAGTCAGTGGCGGCTAGTCGGACGGCGGCGGGGCAATTAAAACGGTATGGTATGGCGGCCAGGAGAGCAACAGCAGAATAGTTAAAACAGCATTAGGCCTAGAACAGGTCGGTTAGAATAGTTATCTAGCAAATCTCGCAGCGGTACAGATCCGGCATAGTTAGATAGAACAGTAGAGACGGAACAGTTAGTTAAGACAATAGGGACGAAATAGCTAGACGGAATAGTGGCGGTAGCAGCGGTGACGGCAGGGCAGTTAATCAAGATAGCAGAGGCTCTGGCTTGGTTTAATTATTTAGTTAGTTGTTTAATATCAAAACTCTGCATCTAGCTCTGCGTCTGGCTGTGTATCTAGCTATGCATCAGTAGCTCTGCATTGCATACTCTATATTTATGTCTACGTGCGTGCCCGTATGCGTGCCTGCGTGCCTGCCTTAACTACCTAATGAAGACTGTCTAACTGGTTGGCAACAACGTGCTGCAACTAATTATTTGGTTATTTAATTAAGGTAAAAAGTCGGCCTGGTTAAAAGCTCTGATTGTCCTAACTTAAATGCGAAGACGGCGTTTAACTAATTAAGATTTAATAAGGCCCTGGCTTAACTTAAGGTGTTTTCGGTGGTATATACAACCGAGGTTCTATATCCGTAGACAATCGATTAAGACCTCCGTATAGGCGTGCGATTGGTCAAGGCTCCGCATCTGCCGTTCAATTAAGGCTTTGTATACATAGACGTCCAGTCAAGCTGCCGTACTGTTGTTTAATCAAGGCTCTGCACCTGTGTGCTCTATATCCGTAGACTCTGCGTATAACTCCGTGTAAGACTTTATGTAGAGATCCGTATCTGCGTCTATAGGAAAGACCATTCTGGTTAACCAGTCCGTGGGCGTTAAGACGGGCGGTAATTGATTGATAAAGGAGGGTCAAAGGGAGAGGTTCCTGCAGAGGCTGTCTGTCTACCATTGTAGGACCTTTGACTGCTGATTAAAGACGTCTAACGGCGATAGTAACTGATTCAATTTAACCGTAACAATGTACGATTGACTGACGTTTAAATAGGGTATTAGGTCGGCCTAACTAAAAGCTCTAGCTAATCTGACTTAACTATAGAGGCGGTGTCTAACTAATTAAGATTTAACTGAGGCTCTGGCTTGACTTAAGGCGTCTTTTGTTATACGTATGACCTAGGCTCTGTATTGTCGCATGTTTAATCAAAGCTTTTAAATCCGTTGACGTTCCATTAAGGCTCTATATCCGTAAGCTCTGTATCTACGGACAGTTAATTAAGACTCTGGCTGTGCAGCCGTTTGGTTAAAGCTCTACATCTATAGTTGATTAAGGCTCTTAGTGTCTACTAGACGTCTAATCTAGAGACCTATCTTAAGACTTCCTTTCTTATAAGCATAAACGGCAGTTTCTAGTAGACTATTTCCGCAGGCCTGGTGCTCTTCTGGGATATCCTTAATAGCTGCTTTCTTCCCTTTCTGGGCCGTCTTTGCTTTTGGTTCCTTTGGCGTATCCTTGATCTTCTTCCGGCCTAAAAACCTTAGGGATTATCTTCTACTTTTAGTCTCTTTGTTATTATCCTGCTGGTTCTGCGCTTTGTCTAAGTCGTCCTTTGGAACTATCCGGTAGCAGCTTTTTAGTTATTATAACCTTTGTCGCATATCCCTTACCCTTGTGTCTATAATACAGTCCTTTTGTCAAGACAACCTCTAAGAAGTGCTGGCTCCTGTACGTCCAATTCCTGTTCCCCTTGTAATCCTTAGCAAGGTCCTTTACTAGCTTGGCTAGATATAGCTTAGTTCCGTCTTTAGTTATATAAGGATAGTTTAGGCTTAACGTAGTTAGCTATACCCTTTGTATAATTTCTTGCAGAGCATCTTTATCAGTGCCTCTTTATATACTGCTTTACCATTTCCGTAGTACTTAATTTCTAATATCATGTTGCCGCCCTTGTGTAGGTCCCTTCCTTACTATAGTGTCTATTCTCGTTGTGTAGCTGGTGCAGTGCTGAATTCGGATGGCAGTGATAGTTATACTACAATCAGTCGTCGTTTAAATAAGGAATAAGGTCGGCCCGGTCAAAAGCTCTAATTTAACGACATTCAACTGACTTAATTCAGTGACGGTGACGTGCTGATATCAAGACTTTGGCTTAATTCAACTCTCCAATTGACCGTGGCTTCTATGCAGTCATTCAATTAACCAAGGCTTCCGTATAGTCGTTCGATTAAGGCTCTGCGTCTAGCTCTGTATCGTACAATTGGCTCTGCATCCGTGTAATCAACTAAGGCTCTTTATGCCGTTCTTATTATATAGCTGGCGCATTCGAATTCTAGGGGCGGTATAGAGTTCTACTAGCTCTATTGCTAAATGGACCAATCAGGATTTTCCGTCCCCGGGATAGAAAATCGCTATTGGTTCGTTAACAGGCGGTAAGCTAAACTGACATCTTTTGCAGTAGGTTAACGCGTTTGACGACGCGTCGCGGTTAAGAAAGTAAATATAAAAGGAGCTTTAGGAAATACAGTAATTAAGCAGACAAAATAGAAATCTTTTATATAGTCATTACCTGCGTCCCCTCCCCTACCTTAGAACTTGACTGTCCCCTAGTTAAACATCCTACACCTACTATAGAGCCTGCTGCGGAGCCTGCTGTTAATAGCTGACCTAGTTAAGCGTCCGTCTCTAAGACCGTCTCTAAGGATTAGAAGATTTATTCTTCTTCCTAGCCTCTGCCGTCTTATCCGCAGGCCGTGATATAATCTGGATGCATTCTCCTGGTTATACATTCTTCTCCTACGGCAGAGCTTGCGGCTTAATGGTTGTCCTGGTTATACGGCTGTCTCTAGGGGTTAGGCGAGTCTGCGGACGTTGCTAGTTGGGCGTTACTAAATCCGTAGGCCGTACTTAATAGTAGTCCTCCCAGTTCATGCGTATTTTGTCACTGTTCTTCAGCACTACTCTATTATGGAAATTAGTAAAATCTACTTATCCTATAGGGGCTTGTTTCTGCGTCTGTCCTTAGCCTTCCCTTTTCTAATTTAGCTGTCCATCTAAGCCTATTCCTTGGTGCGTATAAAGCCAGTTCTTGATACCTTCTAGCCATTCTTTATTGCCGAGCCACGGAAGCTCAGGTCTAGGTTGTTCGCGCATTCTAGCTACTAGTCTTTCTTAATTAGACAGATATACAAATCCTTACTAAATAAGATCCTTTAAGCCTTAACATTTGTACTTGGTGAAACAGTAACTTTCTCCGTATCCAGAACAGGTCTGCCGGCCTTGTCTTTACGTACCTTGCTGACTCCATACGTCCCGCTATGGTCGTCCAAAGGCGGTAGAATCTTGCGGATATTAGGGATCTTGCGGATATCGGCAGTTTTACGGAACAAAGGGAGCTCAGGTGCTGTTCTGCCAGTCTTTATATCCTGGTGCTGAGCTGTATCCTTATGCCGGGCTTTAAACTACAGCCTGATTTAGTAGCGTCGCGTGCTTCCTTAGGTCCAGAAGTCTTCCTTCCCTTTAGCGGTCGAGCTTATTCCCTTGCTGCTATAGCTCTTGTATAAGCTGGACATTCAGGACATCTTCTTCCAGAAGAACAGCTATTCGCTTAACATTCTCTGCAGCCATTATTCTTAACTCTACGGCCTCCTTCAGCCTTTTAAACATAAGGGTACTGGGCTTATCTGCTACAGCTCCTATCTTTTCTATTACGTGCCTATGGTATTTAATAGGGAGTCCTTATATAAACCACCACCCCTTCTCTTGCTTAGTAAGGTTTCCTACGGCTACTGCTCTTGCTAAGATGGTAGTAAAGTCGTGTATATAATAACGCAGCTCGCCTAGCTGTTCCGTAGATTTTTAAATAAAAGCTTCCACAAAGTCTCTTGTCTCCATGCGTTGGTAGTAGTCGTTTGCTTAGTATTCTGCCCTAAGCTTTCTTACAAGCTCTATCCAATTGCCAGCTATAAATTTAGGCAAGCTTTGGATCCATACCCCTATCCAATAATTATAGTACTCCGGAAGGCCCTAGTGCTTCTCCTTACTCGTTACACGATATCGGGTGCATAGCCGTTTATACTATTTAATAAACTGCGACACGTTCTGCCCTGCGAAGTAGGAAGTTCCAACAGTTCCTAGGGCTGGCATAGGCTGAACCATAACACAGATCTTATCTTAAGCCGTTAACTACTAGTTATAAGGTAATGCATCCTTAGGAGCTTACAGGTAATCCCTACGGCTTTTATCCTTTATCTACTAAGGGTTATCAGTCCTAGGTGTCACAGGTAAACGCTACGGTAAGTCTATTTGCATAGCCATAGTCTTAACAGAGGATGTCCCAGATAACTATCCTAGCGGGACATTAACAGGTGCATGCTTCGGCTGGTCTACTTATACAGCTATATCCCTAACGGAAGGCGCCTGCTTCTTAATGCCTAAGGGGAGGTCTTCCTAGGAGAGCACGGAATCTTCATCTTCTACCACTGCCGGGTCTTAATACGTCCATCTATTTTGGCCTACTGTCATTCCGTGCGGTAGGTCCTTATGGAGTGCCTCTAGGGCCGCTGCTAACATAATCTAGATAACTCAAAAGAGGACAAAGCTAAGCCAGAATAGGAAGCTTTTAAAGGCAGATCCAATCTCGTATACTTATGGCCTTGCTCGGTATTGCCTCTGTTCTTAAAGGGCAGCGCTAGCTTCCTTTACCGCCAGATATCTTAGATCTCGTTTCCATCTAACTAATTGGCCCTTGGCTTGTCATCTCTATATCTTTAATAACATTCTGGCCATGCTCGTGCGCGCGCGGGTGGCGAGATTTCGACCGCTAGTAGTTATCTAATTGGCCAACTGGTTCGCTTAACGCCAAATTTTTAAGTATAGGCACTAAACCCAACTCCCAAGACCTTTTAACCTACACCATTTTGCTTCCTATTGCCACTCTTTAGCCTGTGCGTTAAGTCTGGCTGTCTATCTTTTCCGCTGTCTTTCTATTTAGGGTCTGCTTGGTTCCCCTTACTATCTAATACTACCTGGTTCTCTGGTTCTCTAGTTCTGCCGTCTTATCTATTGGTTCTTCTATAGTTGGTTGTTCTTCTACAGCTAGCGGTTCTTTGGTAGTTATAGTATATTCCTACGTGTCTTCTGTGTATATAGCACTAGACTTCTAATCTAAAGAGCTTGCTGTTGTCCCCACGTGGAATGCCAAAATGTAGAAGGGTACGGTGTCCCTTAGATAGAAAGTCATAATGCTATTAGTTAGTCAGTCTGTTTGTCTATCTATCGGTCGGTCGGTCGGTCATAATCAGTTAAAAGTAATCAGTAAAGCAGTCTGTAAGAAAGGAAAGAAAAGAATATATTCCGGTAGGTTCGTGATTATATATAAAATAAGGAGGAAAGGAGGAAAGCCAAAGCTCAATAAATACAGGAAAATGCCAAGACAGTAGGCGACGTCCAATCTACACCACCACAATACGATGTTACAACTACTTGGGGAAGAGTCGTAGGAAGCTAGTTGGTTAATATAGGTACGGTCTAGGATAGATCCGGTAGAACTATATAACGAGGAATAGTAAGCGAGTTATATAATATTATACGCAGTATACGCCACATATAACACGTATAACACGTACCTTACGTATAAGAGAGGATTTCTTAGGTATATGGTTATGTATTTAAAGGACCTTAGTCCCTACCGTAGATAGTTCTCTCCTTATAGTAAATCTTAGAATACAATTGGAGTTAATCTATTAGGCAACCACTCCACCAGTTATTATTACGTTGTTGTTTTATTATACCTATATACCCAGCCCAATAACAGAACCCACTATAGTCTAAGCTACAAGGTTCTATTACATATTTACTACCAAGGTTACGGTATTAGAACAAAATTAAATAACATACCACTAAGAGCAGCACCAGTTACAACGGCGTTAACGGCAGCCACAACCTCAGGGCCAGGTAATACCAGTATAGACAAGGGGGATTCTTAAGTGGTTACGCAAGGTCAGTTATAGGAAATAGTTAATCACTTATAAGACAACAATAGGATATTTAAAGAACACATTAATGGAATCAGAGTAGTAAAGATTAAGTTACCTTTAATTAAACGATTTTTAGGAGAGAAGTCAAAGCTTAAAGGATTTCTTACGCAAATGCACTTTAAGGTAGTACAGGAAGGAGCGAAGTTAATAATATCGTTAGACCAAGTAGCCTATGCAGGATTGTTCCTAATAGGGAGGGCACTTAAGTAGTTCGAGCCGTATCTCACAGAAATATAGGCCAATAGTATAACAACTACTAACCAAGATATATAGTATATATTTGCCAGTTGGAATAGGTTCGCAGAGCGACTAATATAGATATTTAAAGACCTAAAGGCCACAACCACAGTAGAACGAAAGCTTTAGAACTTAGTACAACACACTTTAGTAATTAAGTATACAACACAGTTTTAAACACTAGCCACATAGGTTAAGTGGAATAATAGGGCGCTTATAGCATAGTATAAACAGGGACTTAAGGCTAAAGTCTAGAACATAATTATCCTAATAGAAAATGCGGATACTCTAAAGGAGTTAATAGATTAGTTAATAAAGATTAATAACAGAATCTATTAAAGGGAACAAGCTAAGAGAGGGCAAGACAAAGTTCCACAGTTATATAAGGCGTAGAGTACGTAACAACAGACATAGAGTTAAAAACTATAGAATAGTGCAGAGCCAATAGACCTAAGTGGTACTAAAGAAACCTAAAGATAGGAAAAGAAACTATGGAAACCTAGAGGTTAAGGATTAAGTAATTAAAGGACCTAGGAGCAGAGGCTAAACCAGGGATCTTAGCAGTAAAAGACATTTAGGCGGACTCTATAGCAAGAAAGATAGTTTAAAGATAGAGCTTATATAAATTGCAGAAAACAGGGTTATTTTGCTAGAGACTATAAAGGTAGTTAGAGTAACTATATAGTAAAGGGAACCAGACCAGCAGACAGCACATACGTATAAAGGGATAACGGTGCACTATAAGGAACAAAAGAATATTTAATTAATAGTTTTACGTATTGTTATAACAACATATACCAAGTTTATAAGGACGCTAAGTACGGCACAAGCTATTAGCTATAGGAGCCATTATTATCTAAGTTTAAAGGAACTAGCAAACTAGCTTATAAATTAGATATTAAAGATAATAAATTCAACAAAGGCGAAGCATTTACCGATAATAAGGCAACAAAGGCAGCTTACTAGGAGTATACAGACCTTAAAGAAGTTAAAACAGAAGTAGAGACTAAAACCATTATAGAACAAGGTTCAGTAACAGGTATAGCGACACCGTTAGATACAATTTCCATCGCTTTATAAAATAATAGGAGCAACGTTTAGAAGAAACTAAGCAAGTAGACAACTGCTAGTGCTAGCTTATCACTTAATAAAGGTAAAAGGCTACAGGCTTAAGATTCTTATAAAGAGATAAGAGAAGCTTAAGATTCTTAAAACAAGATAAGATATACCTAAGGACCCACAACGGACAAAAACCAATAGAAAAGGGTAGTAACTCAGTTTAATAACAAACAAATAAGTACAGGATATAAGTTTAAGAACTACAAGTTTAGAGAACAAATAAGAACGTTAGTAATCCCAGGTAAATACAGTATTTAGCCTAAAGATTAAAAGGTTAATACCAGAATTAAAAAGTAAGATAACTACAAAGATCTAGCTGCAAGATATAGAAAGTAAGAAACTATAGATAAGTTTAAAACAAGAATCATTATATAGTAAAAGTAGAAGCTAGACAAGAGGTCAGCTATACTAGGTTATATAAAAAACAGAGCACCTATGCGAAGAGTTACTAATAGGCCAAGTACAGGGATACCTAGGGTAAAGTAGTTAGATAAACTGAAACAAGAAGAGGATCTAGATATTCCAACTAGGTTTAAAGAAAGACATACCAAAGGATATTATAATATAGCAATAACAAGGTACTTTCTAACGGATAGACCATACACACTAAACCAGTTATATGGAAAGTGGTATAGGCAATAATATAGTAATAAATAGGAAGACTTTTATATATAGCTAAATAAAAAAGTTGTCCAAGACCAACCCATTACGGAGAAACGCATAAGTCACATTAAAGAAGCATTAATTATAATATTAAGGAACCTAGAAGAGGGATCTAGGGACTAGAAAAGCGAGCAACAAATCTTAGTACCTATAGCGGAAATACTAGTAGTTAGGTTAACTAGGTATAGGTTTAAACTTAAAAACAAAAACAAACTAAAAGTTAACCTAAAATATATAGCGTATTATACACTATCATGGATAGCTTATATGGATAATATATATAACATATATAGAGCACCTAAAGATAAGAACCGGAAGTACCCAGTAAGGATATATTAGGCACTAAAGGAAAAGCGGTTTAGGAATGCCAAGTATATACATAGTTAGCACCTAGTAGAAGTATAAGGTTAAGAAGACTTAACACTTTAACTAGGAAGATTCCTTATAGAAGAATGCCTAGATAGATAACAGTAGTGGGAGTGCCTAAAGAACACTTATCTATAGTATATAGAGGAAAAGAAATAAACTAAGTATTAGCTAAAGTTAAACTAAGTACAGGCAGGATCTAGCAGCCAACAGTTAGGAAAAGGGGAGGTGTATAGGACTAAAGGGAACTAGTATTAGAACCTTAGACCCTTAAAGGAATTTAAGAACAATACCTAAATTTAAGAGCTAAATAGCAAGATCAGCAGTTTAAAGCGTTAGTAGATAGTAGAGCAACTAGGAACCATATATTACCAAAGGTAGTAGAAAGGATAGGGTTACTATATAAATAAAAAGAACACCTATATCCACTTATAACAATTTTAGGAGATTAGATAGCCTATAGAGGAGGCATTATTAATCTTAAAACAGGACCTATTTAGATAACTATTAAAGGGAGACTAGTTAGAATGTCTTTTAATATCCTACCGTTAGAACAGGATAAGGCGATACTAGGAATACCTTAGTTATAGAAGTACAATCTAAAGATTAATTAGGTTATAGGTTAGGTCGATATTAAGAATATATAATAATATAAAGTGCGACAGTAAACCAAGTTGGTATAATACCAAGTTAGAGCAATATATAAAGAGACTAAGCAAGGCTTAAGTTATATACCAAAGAGATACCATAAGTATAATAAAAAGTTATAGTCACTAGAAAGTGAAAAGCTGTTAGAGCATATAGCTTAAAACTATAAGATAGAATTAAAAGAGGGAATAAGTCTAAAGTTCTTTCCAATCTACAAGCTTACTAAAACGGAGTTAGTAGCGCTTAAGGAGTTTATCCAGAAGAACTTACATAAGGGATATATTAGACCATTATAGTTATTAGTAGAATATCCAGTACTATTCATCCCAAAGAAAAACGGAAAACTTAGGATATATATAGACTATAAATAGTTAAACAGCATTACTAGGAAGGATAGATATCCTTTACCCTTAATTAGTAAAATCCAAGATAGAATAGGCAACGCAAAGATCTTTACAAAGATAGATCTAAAATAGGCGTACCACTAGATTAGAATTAAGGAAGGCGACAAATAAAAGGCAGCCTTTAGGTTAAAGAAAGGACTATATAAGCTATTAGTTATATAGTTTAGGCTTATAAACGCACTAGCAACATTCCAGAAGCAAATTAATAGTATATTAGGAGAACACCTAGATGAATTTGTTATAGTATACCTTAACAACATTATTATCTACTTAGAGAGTAAGGAAGAACATAAAGAACACGTTAAATAGGTCTTAAAGAGACTACAAAAAGAATAGATGCTAGTAGCAATTAAAAAATGCGAGTTCTTTACCCAGAAGACCGATTTCGTTAGATTTATTATTAAACTAGGCTAACTTAGTATAGATCTAAAGAAGATCGAGGCTATAGTAAATTAGCAGGAACTAGAGAACGTTATATAGTTAAGATCGTTCCTAGGGTTTTGCAATTACTGCAGAAGGTTTATAGCGCAATAGTTACAGGATATTAAGCCATTTATAAGGTTAACAAAGAAAGAAAAACCATAGGCATAGGGAAAGGAGTAATAAGAACTATTTAAAAGAATTAAAAAGTTATTTACCTAGAAGCCAGTTCTTAAGATCTATCAACTAGGTCTAGAGATGGTTATAAAAATAGATACATTAGACTTTACACTAGGGGCGTACTTCTTACAGAAATATTAAGATGGATAGCACCCAGTAGCATACTATAGTTAAAAGATAATACTACTAGAGTTAAACTATAACATCTATAACAAGGAGTTGTTAGGTATAGTTACAGTACTTAAAAAATAAAGAGTATTTTTACAAGGTATAAAGAAACCATTTATGGTTAAGACAGACTATAAGAACCTTATAGGATTCCTAATAACAAAGGAACTCAACCAAAGACAGGTTAGATAGGCGGAAATGCTTATAGAATACTATTTCAAAATTCAGTATACTAAGGGTATAGACAATACATAAGCAGATGCTCTAAGTAGAAAGGCTAAACTACAAAGTAATAAAAAGCTATTAGGAGCTTTATTATAAAAGAATTAAGACGGATTAATTAGGTATAATTATCTAAAGATTACAGCAACTAAGAAAAGTCAGATCTACAAGTTACTAGTAAGTAATTAGATATAGAAGATCTAAAAAGCATAGGTAGAGGATCTAGACTTAAAGCAATATAAAAATAGAGAAGTAATATATATACCTAAGTCTATTACAGAAAAATTTGTTAAGGAATTCCACAAGGAAATAATACAAGGACATAATAGAGCTACAGGCTTAGTGTTAAGACTTTAAAAGGAGTATATTATTTAAGGAATCTGGGGACTAGTAAGATAAGTTATAAAGGAATATCTAAATTACCAAAGGAACAAACTGACAAGGTATAAGCCGTATAGAGGGCTACAACCTATTAAGACACCAGGAAGACTATAAAAGGTTATATTATAGAACTTTATTATTAAGTTACCAAAGTTAAGAGATCCTATTACAGGACAAGATTATAACGCGATTTTAGTAATAATAGATAAGCTAACAAAGTAGGGATACTTTATAGCATGCACTAAAGAGATGTTAGTAAAAGATATTGCTAGAATCTATATAAAAGAAGTATTCGCAAGATATAGAGCACCAGATAAGATTATATTAGATAAAGATCTAAGATTTATAGTAGTATTTTAGGAAATGTTTCTGGCAGAATAAGGAATTCGCGTAGCAATATCTACAGCATATTATCCGCAGATAGACGGACAAATAGAAAGACTAAACTAGACACTAAAATAGTATCTAAGGCATTATATTAATCACGTATAGAATAATTGGGTATTGTTATTACTAGTTATATAGTTTACATATAATACAACACTATAAGAAGGAATAGGGACATTACCATTTAAGGCGAATTATAGATACGAGCTAAGAATATCGTTATTACCATATTAAGCAAAAAAGACAAGTAGCATAGCTAAGCAAAGAATAGAGACGTTAATAAATCTTTATACAGACCTTAAAGAAACAGCGAAACTAGTATAAGAACGAATAAAAAGGTACTATAATACTAAGAGATCTAAGGGACCAGATCTTAAGAAGGGGGATAAAGTATAACTACTACACAAAAATTTCAAGAGTCGATAACTAAGCAAGAAATTAGACCATATTAGACTAGGACCTTTTAAAGTTAAGCAAAGAATTTTATTAGTTATATATAAGTTAAACCTACTAGCTAAAATAAAAATATACCCTATACAGTATATCGCAATGCTAGAGCTAGTATACGGAAATATTAAGCTACTAGTCTATAAAGCAGACACGTATAGAGGGCAAGAGGAAGATAAATAGCAAGTTTTAAAGATTATTAGTCACGAGGAGGTAGATAATAAAACATAGTATAAAGTAAAGTAAATAGGCTATAGTAAGACTACCTAGAAACTACTAAGCAACCTAAAAAACGCTATAGGAAAGGTACAGGAGTATCAGAAAAAAGCAGGTTAGGTAATATTAACAAAAAAGGATCGCCAAAGAATAAGTTACCTAAGGGGGACCTAAGAGAAGCAATTGCTAAGCTACTTAGAGTTGTTTCCCTTATAGGAGGAGAGCCAGTCCTTTTATTACCCAGCTTAAACAAACCCTATTAAACAAGTTTCCACTCCTTAGAACAGACCTTCTCACGGATACATTTAAGACGAAAAAGACGGGCAGAGGCCAATAGACGGGCTTTAAGGGCACGCTATTAAGCAGCTATAGCCTCCTACTCTGCTTTCTATAAACGACAAAGCTTATCTAAGGCGCTTAAGAGCTCACCGTTAAGTTTCGCAGCGGTAGATTAAATACAAGACCCTATAATAAGTTACTTAGGGAACTTAAAGACTGTTAAGAGTTATAGAACGCGTATACTTAGCATTAGAGATAGAGCGAACATTATAGAACAATCGAACGTTTGCTTTAGTACACTCTAAGCAAGACAAGGGTTATTAAGACAAGGGACTTGCTATTACAATATATACTAACCCCGCTTTTGCATAATGAGAATATGGAGACGACATTATCTTACTAAGCGACAATATGGCAGCCATGGTGCGAGCACAATATTGCGCTTATAAAGGAGAAGAAGCTTTAGGTATAATAAGCAAGAATATTAACCAGACTAATTAAACGGATATTATACCTCTAGTAGACAACTTGGAGATATTAGAAATCTTCAAGGACGAAGATAAAGAGGAGGGAGATAATATTACAGACGCTTTAAGTACAATATTATAACTACTTGGGGAAGAGTTGTAGGAAGCTAGTTAGTTAATATAGGTATAGTCTAAGATAGATCTGGTGGAACTATATAATAAGAAATAGTAAGCAAGTTACATAATGTTATACGCAGTATATAAAGTATACGTAGTATACGCCATATATAATACGTATAACACGTACCTTATGTATAAAAGAGGATTTCTTAGGCGTATAGTTATATATTTAAAGGACCTCAGTCCCTACCGTAGATAGTTCTCTCCTTATAGTGAATCTTAGAATATAATTAGAGTTAATCTATTAGGCAACCACTCCACCAGTTATTATTACGTTGTTGTTTTGTCGTACCTATATACCTAGCCTAATAACAGAACCTACCGTAGTCTAAGCTATAAGGTTCCGTTACAACTTAATTTAATAATATTACTAACTTTACTCCTTCCTGCATAACCTTAAAGTGTATTTGCGTAAGAAATCCCTTAAGCTTTAACTTCTCTCCTAAGAATCGTTTAATTAAAGGTAATTTAATCTTTGCTGCTTTAATTCCATTAATACGTTCTTTAAGTATCCTACTATTATTCTGTAAGTAATTAATTATTTCCTATAACTAACCTCTTATAACCACTTAAGAATCTATATCTGCTATACTAGTATCTCCTAGCCCTAAGCCTAAGGTTATAGCTGCCATTAACATCGTTACAACTAGTGCTTTAGGTGGCATGTTATTTAACCTTATTTAATACCGTAACCTTAGTAGTAAATATATAACGGAACCTTGTAGTAGGAACTATAGTGGGTCCTATTATTAGGCTAGGTATATAGGTAAGAACAAATTAACAATATAATAATAACTAGTAGAGTAGTTGCCTAATAGATTAACTCCAATTATATTCTAAGATTTACTACAAGGAGAGAACTATCTATAGTAGGGACTAAGGTCCTTTAAATACACAACCATACTCCTAAGAAATCCTCCCTTGTATATAAGGTATGTATTGTATATATTATACGCGGACGTACTCTGCGTATACTGCGTACACTGTATATAATATTATATAACTCGCTTACTATTCCTCATTATATGGTTCCACTAGTTCCATCCTGGACTATACCTATATTAACCAACTAGCTTCCTCCGACTCTTCCCTAAGTAGTCGTAACATCGTACTTAAAGCGTCCGTAACACTTAACCAACTTTAGAATAAGTTAAGCAGTAATATTAACCGCTACCCTATCCCTAATAGTTAGCTTTGTTACGCTATAAGCCGCCTAAAAGGAGATGCTATAGACACTATATACCCATTTTAATTAAGTACGGTAGAAGAACTAGTTACTATACTAGAAGCATTTTATAGTAACCCTAACTAAGTCGCTATATTATAAAGGAAACTAAATAAGATGATATAGGGCTCTAAGAACTTCCTATTATACTTTGCTAAATTCTACCGCTATACTAAAGAGACTAAATAGAACGAACCCGCCTTAATTAATTGCCTAATAGAGTCTCTAAACCCCAAATTAAAAGCATCTCTTATAGGAGTTAAACTGCTAGGTACTATTACCGCCTACGCCAACGTTATTAATAGCCTGTATAATGACTTACTACGCCTTGCCCTAAAATATATACCTTAATACTCTGCCCCCTAGCCGCCTAAGACCTGTAAGGACTTAGACGCTATAGATATTAATACTAGAACCCTTTTCTATACCCTAAAAGGATTTGCTAAATGAGAGTGACGTATTAAACACAGCCTCTGTTTTAAGTATGGAAGCGACGCTTATATCTCTAGCTACTACTCTATCCCTTTCTAAAATAATTTACAAACAGTTAATACTAGCAGCCATTTACTATATTAATCCTCTAGTTACCATCCCCGATCTTTACCTAGTTCCAGCCCCACATCTAGCAAGTACCACTTATGGGGATAAAGTTATAACTAATGTTTTATAGGAACCCCTTCCTACTTGCCACTAAAAGGTGCGTTTTAGAGTTAAGTCGCTTTCTAGGATAGCTATATTATAGGATCTTATTAAATACATTAGATGTTACAAACCCTAACTCTTAGGATTGTAGTATAACTATTAACTACTATCTTTAGCAGAAAGGTTAATAGGCTAATACTTAAGTCCTAATTAATACAGGAGCTAGCAGTATAGGATTTATTAATAAGATCTTTGCGTAAAATAATAGGTTTACCCTAATACCCCTTAACCGGCATATTAATGTATTTGGATTTAATGGCAAACTCACTATCTTAGGCTGTATTACTTATATAGCGGCCCTAAGACTCCAATACCTAAACCATAAAGAATTAATTAAGCTCTTTATTACTACCCTAGGTTACCTAGTGATTCTTAGACAACCCTAGATAAAGCTATATAAGGTAACTATTGACTAGGACAACCTTAAGCTTCTATTTACTGCTTCCTATTGCAAGCAGAAGTGCCTTATAACTTATGGCTTAGACCCCAAACCAAAACCCGAAAATTCCACCAAATTCTATAAATATAAGATTTCTACTGACGTCTACTAAGGACCTAGAAATTATACTAAATTATACAAACTGACCCTAACTACTGCACTACCCCGAACCAAGCAGAAGCTTAATATATAAAAGTACCAAAAGAACTAGTATTCTACTATAAAAAAGATGCTTAAAGAGCCCGAACCTAAATCTAATACTAACTCCATATCTGACACCGAACCTAAAACTAAATAGGAAACTGTATAAAGAACTAAGGACGATCTAAGCCCGCTTAACACCTTAGATATCTATATGATTGGAGCTACTCTGCTCGCACAACTCGCTAGGAAACTAGAATATACAATCTTTGCTATTATAATGGCCAATATTAAGAAGGCCTTAGCGCCAAAGAAGCACACTAACCCCGCCACAAAGGTACTAGTAGAGTACCATAAATACCTAGATATATTCTTATAAAAGGAAGCCAATAAGCTACCGGAACGCCGCCTATATAATTATAAGATTGTAATCGAAGAAGGAAAACATCCCGGATTTAGACCTCTATATAGGATGTCCCAAAACGAACTTTAGGTACTATAGAAGTACTTAGATAAATATCTAGACAAAGGATTTATTAGAGCAAGCTCTTTACCTATAGCCGTACTAGTAATCTTTGTTAAGAAACCTAGCAGTAGTCTACGCTTCTATATAGACTACCAAGCTCTTAATATTATTACTGTTAAGAACCGATACCTAATCCCGTTAATTTAAGAGACACTAAACTAATTAAGTAAGGCTCGCTTCTACACAAAGCTTAATATTATCTACGTATTTAACCGCCTCTGTATCGCGAAAGGAGACGAATGGCTTACTATATTTCATACTTAATACGGATTATTTAAGTACTTAGTAATGCCATTTGGCCTTATAAACGCCCTAAGTTCTTTTTAACACTTCGTAAATAATACTCTATACCCATACCTGGACGTCTTTTATACTGCTTATATTAACAATATCTTAATATATAGTAATAATCTAGCCAAATACCGAAAATACGTTAAACTGGTCCTGCAAGCCTTGCGCGGAGCTGGCCTACAGTTAGATATAGATAAATGCGAGTTCCATAAAACAGAAGTTCTATACCTTAGACTTGTTATTTCCATAGATAGTATATAAATGGACTTTAAGAAAGTTAAAGCGATTGTAAACTAGCAAGAACCTAAGAACGTCAAGGATATAAGGGCCTTTATAAGATTCGCCAATTTCTACTAATAGTTTATTGATAACTTCTCCGCCTTGGTTTTACCCCTTATAGCCTTAATACAAAAGGATAAAGCCTTTATCTTTGATAAGGAATATAAGAAAGCTTTTGCTTACCTAAAAGTTATATTTACTACTGCACCTATACTTTAACACTTTGACCTAAACCGAATAAGTATTATAGAAGCTGACTTATCTAACTACGTCACTAGAGGCATCCTGTCTTAATATAATAAGGAAGAAGTATTATACCCTATAGCATACTTTTTAAAACGACTAAGTCTAGCCAAATGCAATTACAAGATCTATAATAAGGAACTATTAGCTATTATTAGATGTTTTAAATAATGGCGACCCAAACTAGAAGGCTCTGGATTCCTAATTAAGGTTCTTAGCAACTATAAGAACCTATAATACTTTACGACTATAAAATAGCTGAGCCACCGATAGGCCTATTAGTTAAAATATCTATCCCGTTTCCAATTCTCTATTATATATTGCCTAGGCGTTTAAGGCCAGAAACCTAATGCCCTAACCCGACATTTACAAGATGTACTAGCTTAAGAAAAAGCGCGCTTTTACTGTAATTAGACTCTGCTCTACCCTAAACTATTTAAACCCCCTACTAAAGATCTCTTAGTATATATCCTTAAAATAACTAATTAAACTATTAAATAGATTATAGCTAATAAATACCTAAACAACGAGTTTATCTAAGAGACGCTTAAGCTAATTTAAGACGGCGTTAGATACTTTAAAAGGATTTCTCTAAATAAATGTGAAGCCTATAGAGGCCGCTTATACTACTAGAATTGTCTAGTTATACCTAACCATAATGAACTTAAGCTTAAGCTCCTTAAATATGCATATAATCTACTAGTAGCCGGTTACCTAGGCTAAGGAAAAACCCTAGAACTGCTCTAATAAAAGTACTACTAGCCAAACATGTATAATATAATACGAAGATATGTCGCCAGCTGCTATACCTGCTGATAAGCTAAAGCTTTATATAAGATGTATAATGGCTTTCTAAAGCCACTACCTATTCCAGACTGAAGATGGAAAGATATCTTAATTAACTTTATTATTAATCTCCCCAAAAGTAAAGGCTGCATAAATATTATAGTGGTTGTAGACTAACTATTTAAGATAAAACACTTAATCGCCTACTCTAATATATTAGCACCTGCTATTGCCCAACTATTCCTAGACTATATATGGAAACTCTATAGACTTCCTGAAATAATTATCTCTAATAGAGGCAGATAGTTTATCTCTATATTTTAGAAAGAACTAACTACCTAACTCCGCATTAAAGCACTATTATCTACGGTATACTACCCAGAAACGGACGGTTAAATGGAATATGTAAATGCTATTATAGAACAGTATATCCGGATATACATATTGTATTTATAGGACGACTGGATAGACTATGTTAGGAAAAATTTTACCAGCATTTAATTTTTCGTTTCTACCATTTCAGCATTTTCTAGCATTTTCCAGCATTTCCCAGCATTTCCCAGCATTTAGCGGCATTTATGATTAAGTATTAGCATTTGGCCGCCAAATGCGGCATTTATAACTAAGTACTAGCATTTAGCTGCTAAATGCGGCATTTATAATTAAGTCTTAGCATTTAGCTACTAAGTACTAACTATAAGATTACTAAGCATACATAAAAGTATAATTTTTATAAATTTAATATTTTATATATATTTTATTAGTATTAGTAAGTATATATAAAAGTATAATTTTTATAAATTTAATATTAATAAATAAATTAA